>Ga0189275_100198_pt1 | contig 67516 bp, 58 predicted proteins | sample N19A6minimetaG_FD_130329 | JGI IMG/M metagenome (GOLD analysis project Ga0189275, IMG submission 130329) | Marine microbial communities from the Costa Rica Dome - N19 A6 mini metaG | ecosystem: Environmental > Aquatic > Marine > Oceanic > Photic zone | place: Costa Rica: the Eastern Pacific...
AGCCGTCCAGTGTGGAAGCCGCGATGGGGATGTTTTCCCGTTTGAAGCGCTGCAGTTGCCGGTAGAGGGGCAGGTGGTCCACATATTTGTCTGTCAGGATGGAGGCCAGCAACCCTGTACCTGTCATACTTTTGTCGATCAGTCGGGAAGGGAGTGCTGCGATGGCTATCGGGGACTTGCCTTCCTGAGCTTTGGAGGCATACTTATAGCGGATGTAGCGACGGATGATAAACTTGGCAGGCACATAGTCCAGTTCTTCGGTGATTTCTTTGCCGATGCAGGTCATCTCCTCCAAATTGCCCTCAGGATACAGCCCAATTTCTTCCACGGGGAGGTGTTCGGGCAGTTTTGTCCTGCCGGGATGAGCAGCCCGGGATTTCCTGCGGACATACTCCACCTTTTGAGTGAGTTCCTCCTGCATCGACTGCTGTACTTCGGTGGGGATTTCAAAAGGCAGACTGAGCTGATCAGGGGACTCGAAGCGCTCCCGCTTCTGACCGAAGAGCATCTTTTGAAACTTGGCAACAAGCCCTTCCAGCTTTTCGATCCGGCGGTCTTTGGATTCGATTGATGTATCCCTGGACTCAAGTTCCTTTTCCCGCTCGCCCAACAGGGCGATCAGTTCGGCTTTGCTCAGCTGGTCCAGAGGTTTGTTCATGCACCGAAAATAACACGCCGGAAGAAACGGTCAAAGCATTAGTTTCCCACATGGCCTGTGGATAAACAGCTCCCCAAAGCTGATTTTTGACTTTTCACACAAAACACAGCCACGGTGCCCTCAGAGCCTGTTCCCTTCCCAAAAACCTGAACTTCGGTCGATAAAAAAGGAGTAAAAATCCTGAAAAAAATCCTCAGGGTCCGGTAAATCTGGGAAGCTGACGGGATTCCAGAATCCTGATGCCCTCGACCATCAGCACCAGTGAACTCCAGAGGAGTTTGCCGCCAGCTTCCATTCCCTCGGGCGGCTGAAAGATACCCTTTTCCAGCCGTTTGTAATAGATCACCAATCCCCCGCCTTCCCAGTGGAGCAGTTTGACCAGCGTACGGCTGCGGTTCAGGAAGATATACACTTCCCCGGACAGCGGATCCCGGTCCAGTGAATTGCGGACCAGGCCGCTCAGTCCGTCAAAACCTTTGCGCATGTCCACTGCCTCGCCGAAAAGAAAGAACCGCTGCGAAGATTCTAAGGCAAACATCTTACAGCTTAACCAGCAGCTGAAGCAGAGACAGGTCTTGGATGCCCCGTATCTTCACTCCATTGGGATAGACTACCTCAAGACCATCAGAAGGCAAAGAAGGGGTTACTTCAGTAAAACCGGATGATGTGGGTGTGGCTCCTGGGCCTACTTTCCTGTACCAGTAGGAAAACTTGGGCAGCTTGATGTTCTCCCTCAAACAGAATTCACGTTGGGTTAGACCACTGGATTTGAAGGAAGCTACCGCTGCTTCCATTTTTTGTTGACTTGCTCTTTTCATAGGTTTGTTTTTGATGCAAACCTACTGGGGCAAAACAACTCAGAAAATATGGGGTTGCTCGGGGGGATACTTTGCAAACTCAACCTTCGATGGCATATACCTTGAAATTGAAACCCAAAAATCAGGAACAACCAAGAAAAAGAGTACCTCAAAATATAAACAAATTAACAATCCACAAGACAAAATTGTGACAACCAAAATCAGGCAAGGTCACGGAAGCTCAGGTCTTCGGTCATAGGTATTCCAAACTGTCAAACAAGGCAACTGGCATGATTGCGGATAATCAGAATAAATAAACAATAAATTATAATATGTATATCCAGAAAATATGGTCAAAAATATTTGGTAACTTTGATCGGAAAATTTCTTAAGATTCCGAGCAAATTTTAAGAGGACCTAAGTTCTGCTGAGGAACAACTTAACAGCAATAGAGTCTGCCAAGTGGAAAGAAGGGGCTTCGTTTTTAGGAGAGCTTTTTTCATGCTTCATTCTTCTTGTTCTATGGCAAAAAAACCTTTCTCTTCCGGAGTTTTTGAAGTACTGATACCACATCAGAAACTGGCCCAAAATCGCTTTTTTTTTAGGTTTTCATCAAACAAAAAACTTTATTGAAGCAAGTTTCAATAAGGTTTTTTTAATTAAATATCCGGCAATTATAAATATTTTACCAAATATTTTTGACCATTAGATTTTGAAAACAAATTCTTTAAGAAAACCATTTGAATATGTCATTTTAAATCTAGTAATTCCTAAAATTCCTTCAAATGACTAATATTTTGGAGGGCGAATTTTCCAAGATTTTTTTTGAGGGAGCCTCACCAAAACCTCTAGATCATCAGCAAATTTTTTAGTTAGATTTCCTATTCTAGATAGTATTTTAAAAATCAAAAAAGGTGGTTTTAAATTGTAATTTTTATAGTTGTAAGGATAAATTTCTACATCAAAATCATCAGAGAGAAATTTGAAATAAGTCTCTATTTCCTTTGAAGTATACTCTTTCCAATGATGTCCGTAAGTTACCTTTGAAAAAATATCATGGACTGAAATTCCAATGGAACTTAAAAAGAATAAATTTTTAAAAGTCCTTACCAGACTTGGTAAAGCCAAAGCATTTGGAGTTGATATATAAATAATTCCTCCTGCTTTTAAAATCCTATAAAGATTTTGCCATAGTCGAATAGGGTTGAAAGTGATATGTTCAAAAATTTCTGTAAAAACAATAAGATCGTAATGGTCACTTACTTTTTGAAATCCCGGTAAAATGGCTAAATCATTCTCTATGATGCGATTTATTCCATACTTTTCTCCCCTTTTTTCCACGAAATCGAGATTCCAAAACTCAGAGACATCCATTCCATCAACCTCAAAGCCCATTTCAGAAAGAATAATCGAAGAATGGAGGTAGTGGCTTCCTATATCTAAAACTTTTAATTTTTCATGTTTAATTCTATCACCAAACTCCGACTCTAAAAAATTATTGAATCGAGCATACCTATCCTTATGAAATTCAAAATATTCTTTTTCATTTAATTGGCCAGAAATTGATATTTCTTTTTCTACTTTTTGAATTATTTCCATTTTTTAAAGAAAAATGCAGCTTGGTCTCCTTGCCTTTTAATGTTAAAAACTCGAGCTTCTCTCACAAAAGTATTTAATTCACTTTTTGAAAACTCCTTGTTTAAGTTAAAATTCACAAAATTTTTCCCCCTTTTATAAATTTCAGTCCCAAAAAACTGATTGGGCAAACTGTCAAAAACAACCTTTTCTAATTTTAATCCGAAATTCTCTCCTAAAGCCTTCATTCCAATTACACTTGGTATAAAAAGATGACGGGGGGCATCCAATTGAAACCAATACTCCCGCTCCTTTTTCCAAACAACACCATCAGTGACCGGGAGTCTTATCAGTGCTCTACCACCTCGATTTAAGAGCTTATAGATCTTATTAAATGCTTTTTTAGGGTCTTCGAAGTGCTCAAAAGAATGATGAAACATTAAAACATCAAATTTCCCTTCAACATCTAAAAAAGGAGTTCTCTTAATTCTAAAATTTTCTAAATCTAATTCAGCATTAATATAGGGATCAAAACCCCATAAATTTTTAAATCCACAATAAAACAATTGCCAAAGTAAGTTCCCATTACCGCATCCTATGTCTGCAATTGATTCGTTTGGGGATGTTTCAAGGTCTTTTAACCATCCCAAATACTCATTGTCAAATATAGATATTCCATAAGTTGAAATATTATATCTAAGCTTTTTAATCAATCGAAATAGGAATCCATCAGATTTTTGAGGACGGAATGCATAATAATTTTCAGGATAAAAATCAGATAAATTATCTGGAATTTTAGCCAAGTGAAGAGATTGACAGTTTTGACATTCTAGATAAAGAAATTCTCCTCCAATCCCGTACATCCTTTCTGTAGCTATCACTTGTGAAAAAAAATTACCATTACAAGCAGGGCAAGCATATTTATCCATTTAATTTTTTATTTAAAGTTTAGATTTGGTGTATTCATTTACACTAATCCCAATCATCCACCAGCTGAGCCAAGCGACATAGGTATACATTTCTGCATTTGCTGTGAAAAGAGGTAATAACAATCCAACTTTGGTTGCAGCCCCAACAAATGCGATTCTTGCCGTCGAAGTTTGCTCTGTTTGATAAAATACTCTCAGGCATTCAGTCCTTTAAGATGTTCATATTAATTTTTCTCGCAAACTATCCATTGATTGACTTGAAACATATTTTGAACCAATCTATTTAACTTTTTCTTCAGTGACATTTTATACTTGACCAAATTACTCAACTTTTCGCCGTAGTTTTGAGTGAAATGTTGAACTACATTAAAACCCTCTGCTTCACAAATATTCTGAAGCAAGTTTTTTGGGAAAAGAAAAGTGTGTTCAACTCCATCTATAATATCAGGTACCTCCAGTTTAAGCAGCTTAACCCAACGATGCATCTTATAGAGGTTGCTTGAAAAGTTAGGAGTTCCAATTGCTAAATGTCCTCCCGGTTTTAGAATTCTTTTCATTTCTTGTATATAGGCTATAGGATCCAGCACGTGCTCAATAACATGAGAAATATGAATAAAATCGAAAAACGAATCAGGATAATTCGCTTCCCAAATATCTCCTTGAAACGTCTTAACAGGGAAATGCGAATTAACAAACTCCAATGCACCACTATCAAATTCAGTTGCAAATAATTCGCAATTCATTTGATTAGCATAGGCAAGACCAAGCCCTAAACCACAACCTACGTCTAAAAATCTAGCCCCCCCCCTAACAATTTAAGAAATACTGCTTCTTTCCTGATAGACTCCTCATTTAGAGTAGAAATTCTAATAAAATGTTCAGAAATTATTTTTTTGTAGTCAACAGCTTCATAATGTTCCTTTTCATAATAATCATTGTAATAGAATTCTAATTCTTTTTTATCAGCCATTGGATTCGCAAAAACTAATTCGCAATTCATACACTTCACCCGAGAAATATGAGGACCTTTTCTTAAAGTATCTATTGCAAACCCTTTTAAAATCTTTGACCCACAAAGTGGACACTCTCTATGTAAAATCATTTATTTAAATTTTAATTCAGAATATTCCCTAACACTTAAACCAATCATCCACCAAGTTACCCAAGATATGTAAGTGTAAATCTCAACATTTGCAGTGAATAGTGGCAAAAGCAATCCAACCTTAACAATTCCTCCTACAAAAGCAATTCTGGCGTTGTAAGTATTATCTGTAAAATTAAAAACTTTAAGGGCTGTCCTTATCCCGCTAAAAAGTGTGGCGATATACAGAACCATTCCTACCCATCCCAATTGTGCCCCAAAAATAAGAAATTGATTTTCTCCACCCACCCGAAGATCATCTTCCACACTTCCGAAATTCCCACTCATCGCTAAACCTATTCCCAATGGGTTGGCTATCATCGAGTCCAAGGCTAGAAGCCATTCAACCACATGTCCTATGCTGGATGTATTTTCAAAAGTAAGAGTGTCCAGGACAAAGAAGTAAAAGTCTTCTGAGGCGAAAAAGACCACGTAAATTGCAAATGCAACAAGAGCCAAAAATCCAGCTCCGATTAATTTGTAAAGCTTAAATACCAAGGCAATGAAAAAAATCATGACAAAAAAGGCAGCAAATGCAGCTCTGGAGGCAGAGAACACCAAGCTTCCCAGAGAACAGGCCATGACCAATAAGTAAAGCCAGTTGTATTCTCGTCTGCTGGTCAGAAACCAAATCAGTCCTGCAGCAAACCCCATCAAAACAGAACTCGCCATTTCCAAAGGATCAGAGAAAAAGCTCGCAAGGCGCTTCATGGCATTGGTGGTTTCAAAAGTCCAAGTCAACCCGTAATTCCCTGTTGGCTCAATGTCGTTGATGTATAAATTAAAAAGAGCATAGCCGGTGAATTGCTGTAGATGGGTATTCAATAGAAAATACTCTACTAAATTGACCAAAAAAGCCCCAATAGCCACGAAAAAGATGATTTTGAAAATGCGTCCTATTTCCCAATCCTGAAAAGAGCTGTTTCTTCCCAGAAAATAAATCAAGCCAGGAATCAACATACTTTTAAAATACAAAGCCTTGTTTAAAAAGGAAGCTTCTCCTATGGGTAACAAAAGGTAAATAAAAGCCAAAGCCAAAAAGGACAGAAAAAACCAATCTGTGGCAAGCAATCGAAAGGGATATGAGCCAATTTTTTTATTGTACAGAAGAAATACGGCTAAGGCTATAAGAATAATGAGCTCCTTCAAGATTTGAAAAAATCCTACTACCGCCGAAGATTCTGTAGCCAAATAAACTACGCTAAGGCTGGTGATATAAAAAGGAAGAAAAGCGGCTAAAAAATAGATAAAATAGCTCCACTTACCTTGAAAAATCATTTTTTCCAAAGTCCAAAGAAAGCCTGCACTGACAGCCAAAGCGATGAGAAGAAATATAATTAAGGCCATTGGGGTGCTGGACTAAGTGGTGTTGAAAACCCATCTCTAATGCCTTTGGCCACTGCTCTGAGTTTTCGAAAACGTCCTCTCAGTAGGAAATAGACCAACCATAACGTGAACCTACCCATATGATAGGCAAATCCTCCAAAGGTTCTCATATAAGCCTCTAAAGGTTTGGATTCATCTTGAGCTAATCCTCTCAAAAGGAAAAATTGATTACGCACATGAAAATAGAATACCCGTGCATGGAGGGTTCCTTCTGAGTGTTTCTTTTTAGAGGAAGCCCCCGCTTCGTGGTAGATTTTTGCATCTGGAACGAGACCGATTTCAAAACCTTCCTTTCGGATTCTCAAAGACCATTCTACATCCTCAAAATAGGCGAAATATTGCTCGTTCAATAAGCCCGCAGCTAGAATAGCTTCTCTGGAAATCAGCATGCAGCAACCAGTTGCCCAATCTAGATTAGAGCTGGAAACTTTATATTTCTTAAAATTTTTTCGGTCTCCCAGCGTTTTTGCCCGACCAAGTCCTGCTATCCATTTTCCGCCTGCAGACCATATTTTTTCTCTATCATCCAAAAAACAGATCATAGGTTGCACGACTCCCAATGAAGCTTTTTGCTGCATTTCAAGCACCATTTTTCCCAAAAAATCAGGCTCGACTAGCGTGTCATTATTGAGTAATAATACATGGGAAAAACCCATTTCCAATGCCTTTCTGATTCCAACATTGTTGCCCCCAGAAAAACCCATGTTTTCCTCATTTTCAATTAATAAAATATCTGGAAATTCATTTTTTAGGACTAGCCCTTCAGGCTTTTGGGAATTATTGTCTACCAGAATGATTTTAAAATCCGGGAAGTCTAATTTCAATAGTGAATCCAGACAATTCCGGGTAAAATCTAAGCCATTCCAATTGACTAGGATGATAGCAACCGATGGATCAGGAGTAAAAACCATGAACGAGATTTTTTTCGTGGCGGTATAGCAAAACCAGACAAATCAAAAAAACGATGATTTCGGTGGAAATAATCCCGAAACATAAACCTATTCCTCCAAAATAATACGTTAAAATAGCGGATACAATAATCATATACACACACATCATCCAGCTAGCCTTGAAGAGTAATTCTTTCAAGTCTGCAACCATTATTAGAGTAATATTGACCACGTTAAAGCATGATAAAAATGGAACAAAAGAAAGAATCCTTAAGTATAGAATAGATTCATCTAAAGTTTTTTGAGCTAATATTTCAATTATCCAAGGAGCAATCAAGAAAGTAATTGCTGATAAAATAAAGGATCCAATTAATATTCTACGGTTCACCCTTCTCAAAAATTTATAAAAGCTAGGGATATCAAGTTTATAAAGCTTGCTGGCATTTGGAATTATTGCTTGATAAACAAATGGTGAAAACAATCTTAAGACCATTATAATTTTTTCTGCCAAACTATACATTCCCAAGGTTTCTGCCACGGAGAAAAAGCTCAAAATGATTAGCCCTCCGTTGATTGAAATATGACTGGCTAGATTGGAAAAGAACAATAATAAATTATCCTTCAAGCTTCTGACTATTGCAGATAATTCGGGTTGGTAAAACTTGATACCCATAAAAACATGGATATAAAACAGGAGCATCAAATTGATACAAAGCCCAAAAAAGCCCAACATAAAATTGACCCATTGGCTTTGCTCTGGACTGTGGATAAACAAAACGATTCCCATCAAAAATAGGAGCTTTGAAAATATGTTGGCGATAGAGACCAACTTCATCTTTTCCATTCCCTGAAAAAACCAAAGGGGCAGCGTGGCTTCGGAAAATAATAGCAAAGAGGAAAAAACCAGAATGAGTTGATATTCCTGAAAAAGGTTGAATCCAAAAGCACCTACCAATATCAGAATTGTAGCAATGGCTGCCAAAATGATTTTGCCTGAAAAAACGTTGGAAACCAGATGCGATAAAGCTTCCTTATCCTGTTGACTGACTGCCACTTCTCTGGGCGCGCTTAGGTTGTAACCAAAACCGACTAGAATATTGAGCAAAATGATTACAGAAAGGGCCAAATTAACAAGTCCAAATTGGTCTACCCCTATGCTTTGAATCAGCAAGGGCATGGAAATGATGGAAATCAGCACATTGGACGACTGAATAATACCCAAAAAGAGAAAGTTCTGAATGGACTTATTGCGAATGAAATTGCTGAGCGGAAGTAATGTGAGTTTTTCAAACATGGCAGCTTTATTTTAGCTTTCCTGCACATGTTTTTGGTACAGTCTGTTGAAATACAAGCCAAAAAGCACCAGCAAACCTATAATAACTGCACCCAAAACTATCCCTTTCACCAAGCGGATTTCTGTTCTTTTCAATGGATACCTTGGGGAGTCAATAATCTGTATTAGCGGGGAATTGTTTCTGTGATTAACCCGGGCTATTTCCAGATTTTTCACAACCTCTTGATAAACAGCCCCCGAGGCCTGTACATCAATCTGTCTTTTGCGGCTTTCTATGGTAGCTGTGGAAAGTAAAGGGTTGGCATTGGGAACTCTATCCTGCGCACTGGCATATGCTCCTATGCTCTCATCCAAAATTGCCCGCACAGAGTCTGCCTGAGATTGGAGAATAGCCAAATTCTCCCCCGTTTTTTTTGTCTTGGTTTCGTAATAGAAAGTATTGACTTTATTGACCAAGGTCTCATTGAAAACCTTAGCAAAAGCCTCATCCTTGGAAGAAATACTGACCTGTATGATGCTCAGCTTTCGATCAGGCTTGGAAACGGCCAGCTGCTTTTCTCTGATCAATTTGGCAACTTCTTTTACCACGGAGTCCTGTGCCACGCTAAATTCCTCTCTTGGGATAGAAAAGTCCATGGCGGGAATATCTACTTTTGAAGCCCATTTTTCATCCAGCTCTTCAAAAGTAACAAAGCGATCGATCAATAGCTCTTCCTCAGAAAATGGGCTTAGCAAAGTTTCTCCCAGCATCCGATCGGACTTGTACAACTCCATGATATTGTCCCCCTGGAATAGACCGCTCGTGCTTCCCAAAGAACCTAAATTAACACCTACGAGAGAAGCGAGTCCGGACATTTGACTCAAGCTGCCTGTATCTCCTTCTTCCAATACAAAGGAGGTTTCAGCATGAAATACGGGTTTCTTGAAAATTGAAACCAAAGCACCTAAGACCATACCTATTAGTCCGGCAAGCAATAATGTCTTCCATTGGGATAAAAAATACCGAAACCAATCTCTCAGGTTCTGAATGACTTCTTTCAAAGTGAACTGGTTATCAGAAAAATGCTTGTTTTCAGCCATAATTAATTCCAGTTGATTTGGGAAAGTACCAGAGCCAAAGTAGCCAAACCGGTAGTGACTCCAACTACATCACCCAATCGTAAAGGTATCTTCGGTCCCTTGGTCGGAACAATCACTTCTGCCCCTGGCTCCACAGGTGGATAGCTCCTAATTCCCAAAAATCCTTTGGTTCTTTTCACGGCGCCATTCGCATAGACCACATAGGTTTGTTTTCTATTGGCTCTCCTTTCAAATCCCCCAGCTCCGTTGATATAATGCTTCAAGCTTCTTCCGTTTTCATGTCGTAATGTAGTCGGGTAAACTACATCTCCACGCATTCTCACTGTTTGCAGAAGTTTTGGTACAGATAGTACATCCCCTTCCTCCAAAATCAAATCATCTTCGGAGCCCGGGTTTTTTAAGATGGTTTCCAAGTCTATCGCTACAGCTTCTGTTTCTCTGATTTTCACATTGAACCCGGGAGTTTCAGCTGCAATTTGATCTAAGGACTCTCTCTTCGTATTGGCAACGGTTGATTGGGCAGCACTGTCCCCGTTTGGAAGATTGGAAAAAAGCCTTTGAACCAACTCTTCCTGTGCTTCTGAATTGTTCGGGTCGCGCATGAGTTGCATGCGAAGTTCTTCCAAATTTCTTTGTCTTCGAATTTGCTCCGACTCAGTATTGAAAAACTCTGTTCTTCTGATCAATGTTGCTCCCTTTGAATAGGCGAATTGATTGAGTCCACCTGCTCTTCGAACTAAGTCAGAAATCCGCTCTCCGGAACTCTGAATCGCGAAAATACCGGGAGAATTAACTTGACCCTCTACTGCCACTAACCTTTGCATGGTAAAACTGGCCTTTTTACGCACAATGACTTGGTCATATGGACTCAGCTTTTGGGAATCAGCTCTATAGGATAAATCTGGGTTGACCTGAACAGGTAGGATATCTGATAAAGTTCCTAAATCAGTATCCTCCAATCTTCTTGCGATTTCGATATCATTAGGGTTGGCAGACTCCTGAAAACCTCCTGCCAAAATCAATAATTCCTCCACGGTCATGTCAGAAGAGAAAGGATAAACTCCAGGCCTTTTTACCTCACCCAAAACTTGAACGTATTGCTCATTTCTAATATCGTAAATACTGGATATGCGGACTACATCCTCTCTTTTTAAAGGAATATCAGCAATAGAGCCCGCCAAAACAGCTTTTAGATTCACCTGAATCATTTCAGTACTGAGATCAGGCTTGGTTCTTAAAATGCTAGCTTGCTCGATATAGGCATCACCTCTTAATCCCTCCGCATTTTTGATCAGTTGGGTTAAGGTTAGCCCTTCTGAAAGAGCAAAAGTCCCTTCTCTATACACCGCACCTTTGATTTGCACGCGATTAGAATACCTGTCCAGGATTTTTCCTACAGTAATCTCATCTCCCCCTTTGAGAATAAACATCCCAAATTGGTTCTTATAAACATCAGACACGGAGCGCTGATTTTCCGTAATTCTCGATATAGCTACTCTATCTTCAAATGCCAGATCAGTGAATCCACCTGCATAGTTTAAGAGGTCTTGAAATGTGTCTCCTTCCTTTATTTCAAAAGTCAATGGTCTTTTTACTTCTCCTTTGATGCTTACTCTGGAAATAAAGGGAGTGACCAAAATCACATCCTGATCGCGTAGCTGCAAGTCTAAATTGGCGGTACCATTAATCAATAAGTCATAAACATCGACCATCGCGATCTGCTTATTGTTTCTGACCACTTTAATTTGGCGCATGGTGCCATTATCATTGGGACCTCCAGCTGCATAAAGCGCATTGAATACCGTTGAAAAAGCACTGAGCGTGAAAGTTCCCGGCAACCTAACTTCTCCTAAAATGTGAACTTTGATGGTCTTTACATTTCCCAGGGTCACCTGTAAAAAGGTTTTTGGATTCGGACCATTCAAGCCGGGGTAAAATCTACCCACTCTATTTCTAATAATTCCAGAGGCTTCTTCAATGGATTTTCCTGATACTGAAATTGGGCCGATATTATCCAGAATTACAAATCCATCAGGATTGACTGTGGCTTCATAATATTGCTCTGACTGCCCATAAATATCTACAAAAATGACATCTCCGGGACCGAGCACATAATTCTGAGGGGTAGCTTGGTTTAGGCTTGGCTCAAAGCTCAGCCTCCTGTTTTTCTGATAAAAAAGATTGCTACCAAACAACTGACTATTTCCTGATTCCACCTCAGGCTGTACTTCATAAATGCCTTGAGCAATTTCATTGAAGTCTATTTGTCTTCTAGGTTCCCTTTTGCTGGCATTTGTACTCCGACTGGCTGTCCCGTTCAGGTCTAAGTCCTCAAGTCTTTTTCGTAGTTTTTCGATTTCGGCTCCAGACATTCCCTGCATTTGAGCCATTTGAAGAAATTGAGTCGTACTGAGTCCAGCCTCATTGGCTCTTTTGACAAGCTCTTGTAATTGTTCATCACTGAGTTCATCAACCTTGATACTTGAAATATCCGTGTTTTGCTGAGCAATAAGCGGCTCAGGGTTACTGAGAAGAATGCCTGCCAAAAGGCAGAAAAAGTACCAGAATCTTTTTAATTGAATCATGCGAAAATGCTGTCCCGGGTGAATTTCAAACAAATATGCAATTTAAAAATCCGTGAATTTCTGTTTTTAACCAAAAATAGTTCCAAAAAGCTACCAAAAACAAAGAGATAAGAAGTCTTATTCGGTGCAGTTTTTACAAATCTCAATTTGAGTTCGGTCATTTAGCAACTGTTTTCTAAAAGATTGGTAGTTAGCTGATTTCCAGATTTGCTTGATAGGCTGAGATTGAAAATCGCCCATCACATGGGTCGCGTCTTTGTCAAAGCAACAAGGGACCACCTTTCCATCCCAAGTTACTACCGCACCTTGCCACATTCTCCAGCATTTGTTTTCCACTTTCTTTTTCAATTTCCAGCGACCGTTCCCTGCAGGGATATACCTGGAGTAGCCCAAATCAGATGGAATCAATTCGGAGCCATTTTCAAAATCATAGATTTGGGTGCTTTTTAGCTGGAGCTCATCGACTTCCAGAGCTTTCGCCCACTTTTTTAACTCAGGAATCTGATGCTCATTTTGTCCGGTCACCAAAAACTGAAGTACAATTCGTGGAAAAAGCTTCCCTTGCCTTTTTCTCTCAGAGATTAAATTGCCTAATCCTTCCTGTACTTTTTCTAAGTTTCCTCCAATTCTGTATTGTTGATAGACTTCCTGAGTGATTCCATCCATGGAGATTATCAGTTGCTTCAGGCCACTGGCTAAAATCTGCTTTACTCTTTCCTCATCCAAATAATGGGCATTAGTGGAAGTGGAGGTGAAAACTCCCTCTTTATTTGCAATACTGACCATTTCCAAAAAGCGTGGATTTAGAAATGGCTCTCCCTGAAAGTAGAGATGTAGCCAGGTCAAATGTTTTTTGGATTGAAGAATTACTTTTTCAAATAGCCCATTTTCCAGCATTCCTGTAGGCCGGCTGAAAGACCTTAAGCCCGAAGGACATTCTGGGCAGCGAAGGTTGCAACTGGTGGTAGGTTCAATACTCAAAGTAGTCGGCTGACCCCAGATAATGGGTTTTTTCAGCATCCGGCTTAGTTGAAAAGAAAGACCCAGCATAGCAATATTTCCCAGCTTTCTGACTGAAAGCTGTTTGGAAAATGCAAAAGCGGTTAGGAGCTGATTTTTCACTTCAGAAAGAAAAGCAATCCTGAAGGAAAGGCCAAGTATGAATACTCAAAAGGGAAGGAATTCGTTTCCATTCATTATCATTGCAAGGATATTTTCGAATCAAAAGTGAATCATATGAAGGCTTCAAGGTTAATTCTAATTAGCAGTTTAATTCTTTTGATATTTTCCTGCGGCAAAAAAGAAGAAACATGTCAGCTTGATGAAGATATTTTAGACCAGGACCTGGAGCTTACTATTACCCGGCTGGAGCAGGAGTTTTTTTCGGCAAAAAGCGAGGAGGATTTTTCCTTCTTATTGGAAAAGCATCCAGAGTTTACCCAAATTTATTTACAGGCGGACTTATATCCTTCTTTGGATACATTGGCTTCCGAACTTTTAACTATACATCAGGACTCAGCCATGCAGGTGCTGAATGACTCCGTGCAACAAGTTTTCACGGACTTTTCTGATGTGGAAAAGGAGCTGGAAAATGCTTTTAAATACATCAAACACTACTTCCCGGAATTTAAAATACCGAAGGTTTACACCTTTGTTTCGGGCTTTAACTCAGACTTGGTGGTGACTGAAGACATCATTGTCATTGGTTTGGATTATTACCTTCCTCCCAGCCACACATTTCAGCCAGAACTTGCACGCTATATGGCAGAACGATATGATAGGCCTTATATAGTACCGATGATTGTCACGGCTATTTCTTCAAGATTTAATCAAACAAACCCTCAGGATAAGACGCTTTTGGCAGAGATGATTTACTATGGAAAAGCTTACCATTTTACTAAAGCAATTTTGCCATGCACTTCTGATCAATTTATCATTGGGTATACTCCAGATCAGATTTCTGAGTCCTTTGCAAATGAGGAATTTATCTGGGCTCACTTTGTGGAAAATGAGCTGCTTTACGAAACCAACCCATTTGAAATCAGAAAATATATGGGAGAAGCTCCATTCACAGATGCCATCAGCACCAAAGCTCCGGGAAGATTAGGAAGATGGTTGGGATGGAATATTGTGGACGATTATGTATTCAATCAGGATGTGAGCCTATACCAATTGATGGGTAATCCAGATGCGGAGCAAATTTTCAGGCAGTCAGGATATAGACCTCGTCCCCCTGCTTAGGAGGGTTTTTTCCTGGATCTAAGAGATGGGCAAGCCTCTCTACCGCATGCTCTTTGGTGAAATAATTTTCTGCCAGAAGACGGCTATTTTCCTGGTAACTTTTCAGGGTTTGGGGGTATTGTTCCAGTATTTCCAGTTGCTCAAAACATCTAGCCATTTTCCCTGGCAAGCAAGAAATCCCTAGCTGATGCTTTTTGACTAATTGATATACCCAGCCTTTGTGATTGACAATTATACCCTTGCCAGCCCCTAAGGCATCAAAGAACTTATTAGGACTATTTGTCTTTAATACAGGTAAGTGAGCAAATGAAATCCAGGCCAAGTCGGCCATTCCCAATAATTCGTTGACTTGTTCTTTGGAACCAAAGGGAAAGAAATGGACTTGTTTTAAACCCAATTTTTTAACGCTCTTTTCCAACGTTTTCTTTTCGCTACCATCTCCCATGATTAAAAATTGCCAATTTTTACCCTGTTGCTGAGCGATTTTAGCCAAGTCCACCAATTCGTCAACCGCATTGACTTTTCCCAAGGCTCCCGCATAGGCTATAGTCAATGATGAATTTAATCCATGCTTCTGAAGTAGGTCTTGGTTTTTCTCCTGAGGAAAAAATTGCTTTAAGTCTGCGAAATTTGGAATGATCTGAACGTCAAACTGTGGATTGATTTGTCTGATGTAGGCAGCGATTCCAGGTGAAAGGGCTACTATTTTTAATGCATTTCGATAAATTTTGGCTTCAAGCCGAAAAAGGTACTTTTTCAGCAGTCGGTTTTGAATAGCCCCTACTTGAACAGGTGCTTCCGGCCAGAGATCACGAACTTCAAAAATATAGGGGATTGCTAGTTTCTTCTTTGCCCAAAGCCCAATCCAACCCGTGGTCAAAGGAGTGGAGGTAATATAAAGTAAGTCAGGTCGGTTTAGCTTTGGAATTAGCTTTTTACATTGCTTTACAAAATTCCAGAATGCCTTGATCCTCTGAAAAAAGCCAAACTTTTGATCATAGGAAACCGGTAAATAATGGACCTTGATTCCTTCTATCCATTTTTGATCATAGTGCTGCTGATTCCCACCAGTAATAAGTTCAACTTCAAATCCTTTTTCTACCAAGCCCTTTGCCAAATGAAATGACCTAACTGCACCACCTTCTTCGGGCGTTCTGAAATACTGGTGGATGTAAAGGATTTTCATAGCTTTTGAATTTTCAGCCATTCAGCTAGTAAAAATAAGTTGTACAAAGTCAAAAAATGACTTTTGACATGGTTCTCCGGCTTTTCCAAAAGTTCATTGGTAACCTTTGGAAGTATATCCTGATAATCTTTTTTAAAAGTCGCAAGTTCCTGAAAGACCCTTTCGCGGAATTCTCCATTCTCTGAAAACCATTCTAATAAAGGTAATCCAAATCCGGTTTTTTTACGATTGCCTACCCAACTTAATCCTTGATCCTTGAGAATTTGCCTCAACCATTTTTTTCCCAATAAAAGCTCATCGGATTTAATTTCTTTCCAAAATTGAATAACCCCTTCATCCAAGTAAGGCGACCTTCCCTCGATTCCATGCGCCATTAAGGCATTATCCTGAATTTTTAAGACATCCTGAACCAGATATAATCTTCGATCGAAGTCCAACATTTGCTTGTAAGAAGATAATCGCTCATCAAAAATTCTCTCATGATCTGGAAAGAGGTCTTCTTGAAGACTTTCCAGTGCGGAAAAATTCATGAAGGCTCTCTTAGGGTTTTCCTCTATACCTGTCAAAAACTTTTGCCAATTTCGGTTCAAAGGTAGTTTGAGAAGAAGTGGCTTTAAACGCAGGAGCCAATCCTTTCTTCTCCAATAGAAATCAAAAGCCTGATGCCGTTGATATCCTCCCCAGAGTTCGTCCGCACCTGCTCCGGACGCCAGTACTTTGACGTGTTTTTTAGCCTCCTTACCAATTAGCCAAGTTAAAAAGCTGGCCGAATCCCCAATAGGTAAATCCAAAGTCCTGAGATATTCCTCCCAGTTTTCCCAAAATATGGTTTGGTCTACCTGGATCAAATGATTTTCCGAAGGAAGAACTTTTCCTAGTTTTTTGACCGCCTCAGCATCTCCATATTTGTTAGAATATGCAGCTTCATGGGCGATAGTGAAAGTATGCAAAGGAACTCCTGTTTCTTGATACCAAAGCGAATACAGCAAGGTGCTATCTATTCCTCCACTGAGTAGCATCCCCACAGGCACATCAGCATGAAATTGCTTTAAGACAGCGTCTAATAGCAGTTCTTGAAGACGATTTTTCGAGACTTCTTGTTGTGCGGATGGAAGAGAGGGAATATTATCCCAGCGAAAAGCGGAATGCTGTCGAATTAAACTGAATCTGGAGGGTTTCCATTCTTTGACACCCTTGAAAAATGTCTTTCCCTGAAGGGGAGTTCTCATGTAATAATAATACTCCAACTGACTTTTATCCAGCTTGCTCTTCGCTAGTTTGCCAATTCCTCTGCTTTCTGAGGAAATGATTAAGCGATCTTGATTTTGATGATAATAGAGCGGTTTTTCACCATTTTTATCTCTTGCCACCAAGACTGTTTGGTTGCTCAAATCCACATAAATCAAGGCAAACATACCCTGTAATTTTTCAAGACCTTTTGCACCAAAAATTCTCAGCCAATGAGTCAAAACTTCAGTGTCTGAATGGGTAACAAACTCTACTCCCATTTTTTGAAGTAAATTTCTCAGATCCTGATAGTTGTAGATTTCTCCATTCCAGATAAGCATCGACCTGCCATCTGGTGCCCAAAAAGGCTGATCAGCATCTGGCCCGGGATGTAAAATTTTGAGTCGATTAACACCAAGCCAAAGCCCCGGCCAAGGGCTAAAAGAGGCTTCCTGATCGGGACCTCTGTGCCTACTTTCGTTTAGAAGTCCCTGAATCGATTCTTCTTTGGCTCCTTTACCCCAAATCAGATGAATGCCACACATTTATTTTTTCTTTGGTTCGGCGGTTAATTTTTCTTGGTTTTTTTCAAAATACCTACAAAAATGGGTGATGCTACACTCTTCGCATTTGGGTCTTCTGGCCAAACAGGTATATCTGCCATGTAGAATCAACCAATGATGAGCCTTGTGAACATGTTCTTTCGGAATATGGCGGATCAAATGTTTTTCTACCTCTAGAGGTGTTTTTGCAGTTTGAGGAACCAGGCCGAGTCTTCTTGATACGCGAAACACGTGCGTATCTACGGCCATGTTGGGTTGATTCCAAACTACTGAGGTAATCACATTTGCGGTTTTCCTTCCCACGCCTGGAAGCTTGGTGAGTTCCTCTACAGTTTCAGGTACTTTCCCTTCAAACTCTTCTATGAGCATTTTGCCTAAACCCAACAGGTGCTTGGTTTTATTATTGGGATAAGAAACGGATTTGATATAAGGGAAAAGCTCATCAAAATGGGATGCAGCCAAATGAGCGGGAGTAGGAAAATCCCGAAATAAGGCCGGAGTGACCATATTGATACGCTTGTCAGTACATTGAGCGGATAGTACTACTGCCACCAAAAGCTGAAATGGATCCTCGTATTGAAGCTCCGTTTCTGCTACGGGCATGTTTTCCGAAAAGTAATTGATAAAGGCTTCGTATCGCTCTTTTTTTAGCATGGAAATCTAAACTTGTATGGAGGGCTTAAGATAGGTAATATTGGAAGAACTTCTCCAGCGCAACTGGATTGGAAAACTAAATTACATTTTCCTTTTAAAATTCTTCAAAGGCATGCAAAATCTACTTATCCTGACCCTATTTTGTTTATTTATCAATATGGAAATTTCTGCCCAAAGCCGCCCTAGAGAATTAGGCATTCAGTTTGGATTGCTTCCAACTGGACCCTTGAATGCAATTACGGATGTAAAAGGAGTGAAAGTAGGGCATCTTACTAAAATAGAAGGAACACCTATTCGAACAGGCATTACGGCAATACTAGCTCACGATGGAAATCTCTTTCAGGAAAAGGTGCCCGCAGCGATTTTTGTTGGAAATGGATTCGGAAAGCTAGCAGGAGTAACTCAAGTGCGGGAACTGGGAAACCTAGAAAGCCCAATAATTTTAACCAATACGCTTAGCGTGGCTGCTGGTATTGAAGGAGTGGTACGCTATTCTTTAGATCAGCAGGGAAATGAAAATATTCAGTCTGTCAATGCAGTGGTAGGTGAAACCAATGACGGTTTTCTGAATGATATCCGGGGGATGCATATCAGTCCCGAAGAGGTAATACAAACAATTCAGGCCGCAAAAGAAGGGAAAGTTACGGAAGGAAATGTTGGAGCCGGAACTGGAACGGTTTGCTTTGGCTGGAAAGGAGGAATCGGAACATCTTCCAGAAAATTACCAGAAAGCTTGGGTGGATACACGGTCGGAGTATTGGTTCAAACAAACTTTGGAGGAAACCTACAAATAGCAGGAGTTCCGGTGGGCGAAAAATTGGGAAAATACCCATTTAAAGATGCCTTGGAAAAAGCCGATGGAAGCTGCATGATCGTTGTCGCAACGGATGCACCAGTCTTAGAAAGGAACTTGGAAAGAATGGCTCAGCGTGCCATGATGGGCCTGGCAAAAACTGGAGGAATTGCTTCCAATGGCTCGGGTGATTATGTGATTGCCTTTTCCACAAATGAAGGTCTTAGAATCCCTTATACCTCTGATAAAAAACTGAAGTCAGAATTTTTAGCGAATGAGGAAATGAGTCCACTTTTTATGGCCGTAATTGACGCTACAGAGGAAGCAATAATCAATTCACTTTTTGCTGCAGAAACGATGATGGGCAAAGAGGGCAGAACTGTGGAAGCCTTGCCAAAGGAAAAAGTTTTGGAGATTATTAACTCTAATTGAAAAAAGGGTTGGCTTAAAGATGACTTTTTTTGATTAGAATTTTCATCAAAGGAATTTCTACGCCAGAGCTCAATTTACCTTTCAACTACAAATTTCTAAAATTATTTCGGCTCTCATTTTTTTATCAGATAATTTTATCGAGATTAGTTGAGATAACTGATTTTGAGAGTGATAAGTCAACATTTGAAGTTTATTTTTCGGGGTTTCGATCAATTTTTCCCAGAAGATAGGCTGATTAATAATTCAAAACCCAAATAACTCCGATGAAAGATTTTAATACGCATTATCATCATCTTTTTCATAAGCTTTTTGGAGGGATGAGCGATGAAATGCTGGATCAAATTTTTAAAATAGGTACTAAAAAAGAACTGAATACCGGTGAATATCTTTTCCATCAGGGTGCCAAAGAAAACATCCTTTACATAGTACTTTCTGGTAGGCTAAGAGCGATTAAAGAAGATATCAGTGGAACCTTAATTTTGGGAGATATTGGAGAAGGAGAGCCGGTTGGAGAGTTTGCCTTATTTACCGGTGAGCCTAGAATGGCCTCAGTATTAGCGATTAGAAAATCAGTGGTTTTGGAATTTAATCAGGAAGAATACCTGACTTTGGTAGCCAAAAACCCATCCTTAGCGAATTCCTTGACAGGCTTTGTAATCAACAGACTTAGAAGAAACACATTTCAAAAAAACCAGTCAACTCCACCTAAAAACATTGCTCTTATCAACCTCCAGGCTGATCATGATTTAAGTCCTTGGACAGCAGATATGGAAACCTTTTTTAGGGAAAATCAAATTCCGGTTCAGGTGTTTGATTATGATTCTCAGGCAGAGCATGCTGATCAGACATTCTTCGATTCACTGGAGCAGTATGAGGGAATCAACATTTTGGTCTGTAGTGAAACCCACCCTGAATGGTCTCACCAATGCATGGTCTATGCGGACTTGGTAATTTTGGCCACTGATTTCAAGGCAGATCCTCAAATCTATCCTATAGAAAAGGAGCTAGAACTCTATTCACAAAGTATCCTCAATAAAAAGATATATCTATTGATGTTGCATCCTCAAGATGCACCAATGCCAGAATCTACTTCCAATTGGCTAGAAAATAGGGATATCAATCTGCATATCCATGTGAGACAAGGGAATGGAAGAGATATCCGCAGGTTCTGTAGAATTATTACCAATACCGCTGTAGGCTTGGTCTTGGGCGGAGGAGGAGCCAAGGGTTATGCCCACCTTGGGGTAGTTAAGGCATTGCAGGAAAGAGGGATAGAAATAGACTTCCTGGGTGGTACTAGTGCAGGCGCGATATACGGTATTACCATGAGCTATGCTGATTTTGATTTTGATAAAATTGAAGAAATCACTCAGGTGGCTGTAAAATCCAAACTGACTTCCAATGATATGGCTTTGCCTATGATTTCCTTTTTAAGTGGAAAAAAAATCCAGCGCTTCGCCAAAACTCTTTTCAAAAATTATGACATGGAGGACATATGGATTAATTCCTACTGTGTGTCTACCAATTTTTCCAGAGCTACAACCAAAATCCACGAAAGAGGACTTCTCTGGAAGCAAATCATGGCCAGTATCGCGATTCCGGGAGTTTTTCCTCCTGTCGTTATTGATCAATATTTACATGTGGACGGGGCGGTAATGGATAATTTGCCGATAGAGCCCATGTATAAATATCCGGTATCCAAAATTATTGCCGTTTCCTTGTCAGGCTTGCCAGACCGCAAGGTGGATTATGAGGATTCACCGAATGGTTGGGCCGTTTTCATGGACAGGTTTAGAAAAAAGAAACGCTTTAAAATTCCCGGTATAGGTTCATTGATTATCAATTCACTTACGCTGAATTCCTTGCAAAAACAGGAAGTAACCAAGTCCAAAGTTTCCCATTATTTCGAATTGAATCTGAAAGGAATTGGCTTTATGGATGATAGAAAGTGGAAGCAAATTCTCCAAAAAGGATATGATCAGACCAATGAGTATTTGGAAAGTTTGCCGAAGGAAGAGCGGTTTTGGGATAAAAACAAAGAAGAGGAATTCGTATAAGGGAACTTTGAAATAAGAGAATAAATAAATCTCAAAATAAAATTCTAAATTCCCTGATGAAGCATTTCATCTGTATCATTGGAGTTTTAGGTCTTTTCTTTTCATGTAATACAAAGAAAGACATCTCTTTAGAGGAGCTCACGATTTCTCAAATCCATGAGGCCTATAAAAACGGAGACTATACAGCGGAGGATCTGGTCAGAGCCTATATCTATCGCATAGAGGAAAACGATTCTGCGATCAATTCCATTTCTGAGATCAATCCCGTGGCAATTGGAAGAGCAAGAGCCTTGGACGCAGAATTTGCAGCGACAGGAAATTTGCGCCCCTTGCACGGAATTCCAGTAATTGTCAAGGACAACATCAACACCATTGGTCTGCCAACTAGCGCTGGTACCTTGGCCTTGAAGGACTTTTATCCTGAAACGGATGCTTTTATCATTCAAAAACTGGAAGAGGCGGGAGCTATCGTATTGGCTAAATCCAATATGGCAGAGTGGGCTTTTAGCCCTATGCATTCTGAAAGTTCCACTAAAGGCATCACTAGAAATCCCTACAATTTAGATCATGTACCTGCAGGATCAAGTGGTGGAACAGGTGCTGCTGTTGCTGCAAATTTTGGAACTTTGGGGATTGGTACGGATACAGGAAATTCCATCAGGGGTCCTTCTTCTCATAATGCTTTGGTAGGTTTTCGAACTAGCTTAGGGTTAATTAGCAGGGAAGGCATTGTTCCGCTTTATTTAAGAAATGATGTCGTAGGCCCCATGTGTCGCACAGTTGAAGACGCCACTCGCATGCTGGATATCATGGCTGGAAAAGATCCCAAAGACCCGATTACCAATTTTTCCGAAGGGAAAATTCCTGAATCCTATATGGACTTTTTAGACAAGAATGGCCTTCAAGGAGCTAGAATTGGTGTTTTTAGGACCTTGAGTGAAAATAAAGTACATCCTGAAATTTCAGACCTTTTCAATCAAGCATTGAAAGATATGGCTGGCTTGGGAGCTGTAATTGTAGATTCGGTGGAGGTAGAAAATTTTCAAGAGCTTAGACAAAATCAGTGGTGCGCAGATTTTCGAAAAGATCTGGAGGAATTTTTAGCTGAATATGTCAAACGCGATACTTTGTCAAGATTGGAGGATGTAGTAAGAATAGGCACCAAGTCTGATTTTGCAAGGACCAGAATAGAAATGTTTATCACCAATTTAGGCAGAGGGCAAAATTCAGAGGTCCCTTGCGGAGATGCTTTCACGGACGTGAAAAGGGTAGCTTTTCGGGAAGCAATTGAAAAAACCATGGACTCTTTGAATCTTGATGTCTTGGTTTATCCGAGCTGGAACCAACCTGCTGCCACCATCGCTAATTTTCAGGAAGAATATAAGGGTGACAACTCTCAAATCATTGCACCGCATACTGGGCAGCCTGCCTTTACTGTACCTATGGGTTTTTTGTCGGGGAATTTGCCGGCAGGAATTCAGTTTTTGGGAAGGGTATTTGATGAAAAAACCTTAGTAAAGCTAACCTATGCTTATGAGCAAGGAACCAAACACAGAAAGGCGCCGAATTAAGTTCTATTCCTATCTTTGAGGCATGTTGAAGGAAATCGGCATTTTGATTCAAAAAGAAATCACCTTAGAGTGGAGGCAAAAATATGCCCTCAACGGAATACTGCTATATGTGATTTCAGCTGTTTTTATTACCTACTTAAGTGTAGGAGCTAAGATGGGTAACCTTTCGGTACCTACCTGGAATGCATTGTATTGGATTATTATTCTTTTTTCTGCAGTCAATGCAGTGGCGAAAAGTTTTGTACAAGAGCATCAGGGAAGGCAATTATACTACTACATGATTGCATCGCCTGAAGCGATCATCCTTTCAAAAATTATTTATAACACCGGCCTAACCCTGATTTTGGCCTTGCTGGGTTATGGGGTTTTCTCGGTGATTCTGGGTAACCCTGTGCAGGATCAGGGTTTGTTCTTATTGAATTTAGTCTTGGGAGCCATGGGCTTTTCCGCAAGTTTGACAATGGTCTCTGGTATAGCTTCCAAAGCCGGAAATAATGCCACTCTGATGGCAATTTTGAGTTTCCCGGTGATCATCCCCATATTGCTAATGGCTATCAGAATTTCCAAAAATGCCTTGGATGGATTGGATTGGTCCGTGAGCGTAGATAAGCTTTTGAGCCTTTTTGCAATTAATGCCATTGTGGCGGCAGCAGGCTATATTTTGTTTCCTTATTTGTGGAAAAGTTAAGAAAGTCAAAAGGCTAAAGTGAGAAGGCTGAAAGGGCTCACGCTTAATTAATGGCTTCCTTTCTTATTGAAATTGGCTTGATTTAAAAAATAATCTGATTATCCGCAATCATGCCAGTTGCCTTATTTTCCTTGCTTGACTGGTTGGAAGACCGATGACCGAAGACCGAAGCTTCCGGATTCTGATCCTTTCAGCCGACAATAAGCCATTTTTTTGTCAATACTGGTAAAAAAGCGGATATCCAAAAAATAAAAAAGCCTCCCCATCGCAGGAGAGGCTTTATAATCTTAGATTTTTTCAGAATTCAAACTTCTAAATTCATACTTATTTCAGGCTTCCTATCATATCCTCAGGCTTCACCCACTCGTCAAACTGTTCGGAAGTAAGAAGTCCCAAAGCAATGGCTGCTTCACGTAAGCTAGTACCCTCTTTATGCGCTTTTTTAGCAATAGCTGCTGCATTTTCATAGCCGATATGTGTATTCAATGCGGTTACCAGCATCAGAGAGTTTTCCAAATGACGCTGAATCATTGGCGTATTTGGTTCGATTCCCACAGCACAGTTGTCATTGAAGGAAACACAGGCATCACCGATCAATCTTGCAGACTGAAGGAAGTTGGCGGCGATCATTGGCTTGAATACGTTTAGCTCGAAGTGTCCATTGGAACCTCCAATTGATATGGCTACGTCATTTCCCATCACTTGAGCGGCCACCATGGTCATGGCTTCCACTTGAGTTGGGTTGACTTTTCCTGGCATAATGGAAGATCCTGGCTCGTTTTCAGGGATTAGAATCTCACCGATTCCTGATCTTGGGCCTGAAGATAGCATTCGGATATCATTAGCAATTTTCATTAGGGAAACGGCCAATTGTTTTAGGGCTCCGTGAGCCTCTACCATTCCGTCATGGGCGGCTAATGCTTCAAATTTATTTGGTGCCGTCACAAAAGGCTGACCCGCGAATTCAGCAATTTTCTTTGCTACTAATTCTGAATACCCTTTTGGAGTGTTGAGGCCTGTTCCAACAGCTGTACCGCCTAATGCCAATTCAGATAAATGGCTTAAGGTATTTTTCAAAGCTCTCAAGCCATGATCCAATTGAGCCACATATCCGCTAAACTCCTGTCCCAATGTCAATGGAGTTGCGTCCATAAAGTGAGTTCTACCTATTTTCACCACATCTTTGAAGGCTTTTGCTTTTGCGTCTAAGGTATCTCTCAATTTTTGCACACCAGGAATAGTGGTTTCGACCACCATTTTATATGCAGCGATGTGCATAGCTGTTGGATAGGTGTCATTAGAAGACTGGGACTTGTTGACGTCGTCGTTAGGGTGGATTTTTTTCTTTTCATCTTCCAAAGAACCCCCCATGAGCACGTGTGCTCTATAGGCGATGACCTCATTGGAGTTCATATTGGACTGAGTACCGGAACCAGTCTGCCAAACCACCAATGGAAACTGATCATCCAGTTTACCGGCAAGAATTTCATCACAAACCTTAGAAATCACATCGGCTTTTTCTTGGGAAAGCACGCTGAGTTCCGCATTGGTCTGAGCAGCTGCTTTTTTCAAAATGGCAAATGCCTGAATAATTTCAATTGGCATCCGGTTTTTTTCACCGCCGATTTTGAAATTATTAATGGAACGTTGGGTTTGTGCACCCCAGTATTTGTCCGCAGGCACCTCTACAGGTCCCATGGTGTCTTTTTCTATTCGAATGCTCATGCTATAGGATTTATCGAGTTCATAATTCAGGCCGCTAAAATAATTCTAAAAGCCCTTTTTCCCTAGATAAGAAGGATTTAATCCTTGATTTGTAAGTTGATCAACTGATGAAATTCCTTTCGCGAGATCTTAACCTGACGATGAAAGAAAAAAAGCGCCAAGGCATAATTCAGAACTGCCAAAACTAAGCAAATGCTTCCATTCAAAAGATTTTGAGCTAATCCGAAGAAAAAGGCTGAAAAAGCCAAGAGGATGATGCTCCAGAAAACCACAAAAAAGAGAGCTCCTGGAAAAAGCTTATATTCCAAAAATAAGATAGAACCTCTGGCAGTATCCTCCACTTCCCCCAGAATCAAAGGAAGGAAAGTATTGCTTCGATTGATGACTCTGGAAATTCGAAAACTGTTTTTTCCCACAATTCCATTAAAAGCCACATTTTTGGAGCTTTCAGTTCTTTTATCTAAAAAGTTGACCTCCAACGTTTTTTTAGAAATATGTTCCATGACCTCTTCCTTAGAAAGTGCGCTGACTAAAGTTTCGCTTTGAAAGGGAATGAAGTTCATGTTTAATTAACTAAATGTAGTCGATTGGGTTATCACTTTGTGAAAAAGTCTCCAATCAAAATTAAGATCTTTCAGCCCAATCCTCAGGAAATCATCGAAAAAATGTATTTTCCTATTGAGGTTAATAAAGACGCTGTTGTGGAAAAAGTTTGGAGAATCGGAGGGGAAAATGGCTGGTATTTTGGGACAAAATTATGGAAAATCAGGGGGCTTCTAGATCAATTGACAGGAGGAATAGGCTTTAGAAAAGGGAGAATATCGGCCACTGAATTGAAAAAAGGGGATCCAATTGACTTTTGGAAAGTTTGTCAGGCAGATAAAAGAGAGGGAATTTTAGAATTGGAGGCAGAAATGAATTTGCCGGGCAAAGTTTTTTTGGAGTGGAAGATAGGCTACAATGAGCTGATCCAAACTGTGCGTTTTTATCCTGAGGGAAAATGGGGACGCTATTATTGGAAAATAGTGAAGCCTGTTCACCGCTGGATTTTCCTAAATATGGGAAAGGAAATTGCCAAAGGGTAAACAGGCTTGACAGATTTTATTTCACCGCAACGCAAGAAATCTCAACATTCACATGTTTAGGCAATCGACTTACCTCCACTGTTTCTCTCGCTGGAGGGTTGTTTTTAAAATATTGACCATAGGCATCATTGATGACACCAAACTGATCCATGTTTTGAATAAATATGGTGCACTTGACCACATCGGAGAAACTAAAGTTGGCGGCTCTTAACACCGCTTCCAGATTTTTCATGACCGCATGTGTTTCTTCTGTAATATTCTCGTTGATTAAGTCGCCAGTTTCTGCATCCAGTGCTATTTGACCAGAAACATATAGGGTATTTCCAGCTAGAACTGCTTGAGAATATGGACCGATTGGAGCTGGAGCTTCTTTGGTAAAAATGATCGTGTTAGGCATGGGGATTTGGGTTTTTGGAGAAGTACAAAGGTAAGGTTTGTGGAGGAATTTACGATTTTTGAGTTACGAATTACGAGGGGAATAGGGACTTTTAAGGCTTTTTTAGCAATTGATGGCTTTTTAACTCTAATCGCAAAGGAGCCGAGTAGGCAAAGAAAATCACAAAGATAACTCATATTCCCTTTTGATTTTTTTCCAGGATGATTTGGATTTAATAGTATAATTTGAGTACAAGATTTTCATTTGAAAGGTGAAAACTTGGTTGGAAAATAACTCACTAACCAATAACTACTCCAGATCTAGGATATTTTTCTACCACATAGAGATGATAGAAAACATAGTTTTTAACTCTTTGCGACTTCTTTTCTTTGCGGGAGATAAAATCGCCATGCCTTAGCGAGCTATTTATTTAAACCACATAGGATTCACAATAGCACACATAGGTTTGAAAATAACTCACTAACCAATAACTCTTAACTACTCTAGTTCTAGGATATTTTTCTACTACATAGAGATGATAGAAAACATAGTTTTTAAAAACACTTTGCCACTTCTTTTCTTTGCAGGAGATTAAATAGCTGCGCCGTTGCGAGCAAATTAGGATATCCTACTCCAATTCATGGCCGTTTTCTTCTGCTGCCTAACTTGCCTTAAGATCGGCGCATTCTCAGGCAATGCTAAATTCGGATCATTCGCTAAAATCTGTTGAGCAGCATCCCTCGCCAAAGTCAAAATTGGGGCATCTTTACTTAAATCCGCGATCAACAAATCCGTAACTCCACTTTGCTGTGTTCCCATCAAATCTCCCGGCCCCCTCAGCCTCAAATCTACATCTGCTATCTCAAATCCATCATTGGTTCTAACCATGGTCTCCAGTCTAACCCTAGAATCCTTGCTTAGCTCGTACTTACTCATCAAAATGCAATAACTCTGCTCGGCACCTCTACCCACCCGACCTCTCAACTGATGGAGCTGAGACAAGCCAAATCGCTCTGCATTTTCAATCACCATTACAGAAGCATTTGGAACATTCACGCCTACTTCAATCACTGTAGTGGCAACCATGATTTTGGTTTCCCCCTTCACGAAACGTTGCATTTCATAATCTTTGGCATCTGACTTCATGGATCCATGAACAATGCTCAGTGGATATTGTGGAAATGCACGGGCTATACTTTCATAGCCATCCATCAAGGACTTTAGATCTAAAGTTTCTGAATCTTCTATCAAAGGGTAAACAATGTATACCTGTCTCCCTTTTTGAATTTCCTGATTGATAAAACCAAATACTTTTAAGCGGTCTTTATCATATCGATGCACTGTTTGTATTGGTTTTCTTCCGGCAGGTAATTCATCAATCACCGACACATCCAAATCTCCATAAAGGGTCATCGCCAAAGTCCTGGGAATTGGCGTTGCAGTCATGACTAACACATGGGGGAGAAATTCCTCATTTTTTGCCCAAAGCTTCGCTCTTTGAGCTACTCCAAAGCGATGCTGCTCATCTACAATGGCCAAACCCAAATTTTGAAACTGTACTATATCTTCCAACAATGCATGGGTTCCAATGAGAATTTTCAATTCGCCCGACAGCAGTTCTTCATGTATTATTTTCCTGGCTGATTTTTTAACAGAGCCGGTGAGGATTGCGATTTTCAAACCCATCATATCCGCAAACTCTTTCAGGCCCTCATAATGCTGATTTGCCAAAATCTCAGTTGGAGCCATCAAACATGCCTGTGCACCGGAACTGATCGCTATCAACATACAAATAAAAGCGACCATGGTCTTTCCACTTCCTACATCTCCCTGTACCAGGCGATTCATCTGCTTACCTGACTTAAGATCATGATAGGCCTCTCGAATAACACGCTTTTGTGCATTGGTTAATTCAAAAGGAATATGATTTTGGTAGAAATCAGTCAACAATTCCGTGTTGTCCAAAACTTGTCCCTTGAACTTTTCAGTTCTGGCAACTTTCATCATCAAAAGCCTCAACTGTAAAAAGAAAAACTCTTCGAACTTTAGGCGTTTCCTGGCTCGGTGTAAAAGGCCTGGCTCCGATGGAAAATGTATTTCCTTAACAGCTTCTCTTTTTCCAATCAGTTGATATTGTTGAAGGATCTCCTGAGGAAGTGTTTCCTGAATATGAGGATAGCAGGCCTGCACCAACTGCTCCATGATTTTGGAAATCCCTCTACTATCCAAAAAGCGGGCTCTCAGCTTTTCCGTAGTTGAATAAACCGGCTGAAAATTATTTCTCTTTTCCGAAGCTTGGGATAGTGGTTCCATCTCTGGATGGGCGATACTCCATTTTCTCCCAAACTGAGCAGGCTTTCCAAAAAATATGAATACCGCCCCAGTTGGCAATTTCTTTTGGACCCATTGAATTCCCTTAAACCAAGTCATTTCCATTTCTCCGGTTTCATCAGCCACATGAGCTACCAGTCGCCTTTTTCCGCCCATTCCAATCAGCTCCACTTTCAAAATCCGGGCGATTACTTGGACATTTTCTAACTCCTCATGGAGCTCCCGGATTTTATAAAACTTGCTTCTATCTTCGTAGCGAAAAGGGTAATGCTGTAACAAATCTCCATAAGAAAAAATTGAAAGCTCCTTATTCAGCAAATCCGCCCGTTGGGGACCAACACCTTTTAGAAATTCAATTTTTGTGTCGAAAAATCCGGACAAGAGATTCTGGTTTTAGAGGAAAGCAAATTAAATCGGGTAAGCATCAAAAGCCAAGTTTTTGACTAAAATTGTCAGGTCCTACTGGTTTAAAGACAAACTTTATTTCCTATCTCTTCAAGAATCTTTCTTTTGGCTTGCTGATCTTTTAAAAAGATCATCTGATTTTTCGCTCTGTGAAGATTTTGCTCGGGGTACTTTACCTTATAATAGACATTCCCCATCAAATGATCCGTAAAAAATCTCAATCCCATGATACAAGTCATGATTTCTCCTGCCAATAGCAATGACTCTTTTTCCGCTGAAGTTGCAATACTTCTAATTCCTGACCAATACCCTTTTAGAAGCTCTTCATAAACGTCAATATTCAAATGGATAGCCGGCCAATTGATACTTGTTTCGGATACCGAGCAGCCAACTGTACGAATCAGGTCTCCCAAATCATAAAGCAGATATCCTGGCATTAAGGTATCCAAGTCGATCAAGGCTTTCACATTTTGAGCATTTTCAGAAAAAATCAAATTATTGATCTTGGTGTCATTATGGGTTAAGCGTAAGGGAAGATTGGAGATCCAGGATTTGTAAGCCTCCACTAAGGGCTTTTGGTTGATATAAAACATCAAAATTGACTGTTCCTCTTCATTAAGGTTTTGCTTTGAACTAGCCACCTCCAAAAACCTCTCATACCGCAAGTCCAACCGATGAAAATTGGGAATAGTTTCCTGATAAAGACTGAGGTCAACATCCTTCGCCCAGGATGCGAAAAATCCATACGCTTCCCCCGCAACATATGCCTGCTCTTTACTTTCGATTTCTTGAATAGTGGTGCCCTGAACAAAATCAAAAAGCCGATAGAGTTTCCCTTCCCAGTCTATCATATTTTTTCCTTCAGCAGACTTTAAAGGCAGAGGAAGATCATATTGAAATGGATGACTGTCTCTATATTCAGCCAGCAAGCTTAAATTGGAGGATATTCTTTCCGGGAATTGAAATACTTCCCGATTAAAGGCTTGGAGAACAAATAAACCTTCTGGAGTATTCAATAAAAAAGTCTGATGAATCAAACCCTCTCCCAATTCAGTGAGGGTAGCTTTGGAAATAGGTCCTAATTCATATTCCTTAAAAATGGCTGTAAAGAGTGCTTCATTCATAGTTTGAAAATACAACAGATCCCATTTTAGACATTGAATTCAGGAAATTTTATCAAAAGAGCGAAAATTTTTAATGTTTTTAAAATTTATTAAAAAAGCCAGAAGGCATTTTAATAAATTTTTTGTTATTTGGGCGAATTAAATAAACCCATCACCCATGAATGTCAGCACTTTAGACTGGGCCATCATTGCAGCCTTCTTTATCATATCCCTTTTGATAGGGATTTTCACTTCCAAAAAAGCCGGAAGCTCAGCAAAAGAATTCTTCCTTTCCGGGAGAAATATGCCTTGGTGGCTATTGGGGGTATCAATGGTAGCGACCACCTTTTCAGCAGACACTCCCAACTTGGTTACCGATATAGTCAGAAAAAACGGAGTAGGAGGTAACTGGGCCTGGTGGGCATTTTTGTTAACAGGGATGCTTACGGTATTTGTGTATGCAAAACTTTGGAGAAGATCCGAGGTCACCACCGATTTGGAATTTTATGAATTGAGATACTCTGGAAAAGGTGCTGCTTTCCTGAGAGCTTTCAGAGCATTGTATTTGGGTATTTTCTTTAATGTAGTCATTATGGCTACGGTATCATTGGCTGCGATCAAAATCGGTGGAGTGATGTTGGGGCTTTCTCCCGTACAGACTCTTTTGATAGCCTCAGTGGTTACGGTGATTTACAGTTCTTTGGGAGGTCTGAAAGGCGTTTTATTGACAGATTTCTTTCAGTTTTTTATAGCCATGATAGGTTCATTTGGAGCCGCTTATTTTATCTTGGATTTACCAGAAATTGGCTCTCTGAATAATCTTTTGGCACATGAAAATGTGGTAGACAAATTGGATTTTGTTCCGGACTTCACAGATCCCAATGTGTATATTCCTTTATTCATCCTTCCGATTGCAATTCAATGGTGGGCCACTTGGTATCCAGGAGCTGAGCCAGGTGGCGGTGGCTATATCGCCCAGCGTATGCTTTCGGCAAAAGATGAAAAAAATGCCGTAGGTGCTACTTTATTTTTCAATATTGCCCATTATGCCATGAGACCTTGGCCTTGGATATTAATAGCCCTTTCCTCATTGGTGATTTTCCCTAACATATCTGATATGCAGGAGGCATTCCCTCAGATTCCGGTGGATAAATTAGGAGATGATTTAGCTTATTCAGCCATGCTTACTTTCCTTCCTACAGGCCTAATCGGAATTGTATTGGCTTCATTGATTGCCGCGGTCATGTCAACTCTTTCGACACACCTTAACTGGGGATCCTCATATATCGTGAATGATTTTTATCTCCGTTTTGTAAAGCCGGAAGCTTCTGATAAAGAATTGGTAGCTGTGGGTAGGATTTCCACGGTAGGATTAATGGTATTGTCAGCATTCTTGGCTTTAGCACTTTCTTCTGCTTTGGATGCGTTTAACATTCTGCTCCAAATCGGTGCGGGTACCGGCTTGATATTTATACTTCGTTGGTTTTGGTGGAGAATCAACGCTTACACAGAGATTTCTGCTATGGCCATTTCATTTGTAGTAGCCATATTTTTTGAGGTAATCAATCCTAAAGTCAACTGGATTTTAATTCCTGAAAATCAAGCTTACCTCAAACTCATCTACTCAGTTTCCATCACAACTGTAGGCTGGTTATTGGTTACTTTCCTGACTCAACCGGAAAAGGACGAGGTATTACTCAGCTTTTATAGAAAAGTATATCCGGCTGCTTATGGTTGGAAAAAAGTGTTGGATAGATATCCTGAGGAGAAGCAGACCGTTGGCCAACTTCCAAAAGAAATTGGTTTGATGCTGATTGGTTCCATCATGGTATACGCCGCATTATTTGCAACTGGCTTCTGGATCTACAGTGAGACCTTTCCAGCAATCATCGCTTCAGCAGTGGCAATAGTGGGTGGAGTGATAATTATTAAATCCTGGAAAAATCTGCGTTAATCCCGAAATTTCACTGAATTCATCAGGTGGGCCATGTCCACCTTGATGTATTCTATTACAGGTGCCAACGAATCATTTTTCATAGCTGTATTAAAATACAAGGCTCCACGAAGGAAATGCTCTGTGGAATCTGTAACAAAGAACTGAAATTGGGTAGGTACTTCTCCCTGTAATTCTGCCACGACACCCGTATATCCATTGGGCGTTACCAAGACCGACTCTTCGATTCCATAGGCTTTGATTTGATGCTTGGCTGTCAACTTAAAGGCATCCGTTGACAAAGTTCTGAAATCCTGAGTCTGGGTGATCGGCTTGTAGGTCAAGTGAACTTTAGCTCCAAAGTTCGGATAGCTTAAATTAATCCAATTTTTCTCCGCCAAATTAAAGGAATCTGGCTCAACTCTACTGTGAACGGATAACTCAAATTGATATGCATAATCACCTGATAGAGGCTGGTAGCTATGATTTGGTAAATCAATTCTATTATATCCTGGAGGTTTGGGAAGATAGTTTTCCTCACATCCCATTAGAGCAATTAAAAATATGCCAGCCAATACCATTCTCTTCATGCTTTAAAATTAGTCTTTTGAATTTGATTTGAACTTGGAATAATGGAAATTTAACATGTAACCAACCATAGTTTCCTATGAAAAAGACAATAAGTACCCTGATTTTCAGCCTAGCTGCAGGAATGATGATGCTGGCTTCAGGCTATGCGAATGCCCAAACTACCATGGAGGAGTTTGTGAGCAAATGGAACAACAGTAAGCAGTTTACGATTGATGTGTTAAATAAAATGCCTGACTCAGGAATGGATTACAAAACTGATCCGGATGCCATGAGTTTCAAGGAGCAAATTCATCATATTGGTTCTGCCATTGTAGGCATCTCGAAAGGATTCCTTGGAGGCGGAGATTTTGATTTTACAATCGATGTGGCAACCGCGTCAAAAGCTGAATTAGCAGATTATGTTGCCAAATGCTATGACTATGGAACAGCAACCGCCAAGGCATTAACACCCGAAAAAGCTGGGGAACAAATAGAGGTTTTTGGAAATAAAGTAACTCGAAGACAAGTTTTGGCCCTAATCATGGATCACAGCACTCATCATAGAGGAGCTGCCATTGCATACCTTAGAGCAAATGGTGTAGAGCCTCCTGCTTTTGTGGGATTTTAAATCAAAAGAGGCTGGTTTGATAGAAACCAGCCTCTTTTTTTATTCTCTTATCCAGCCAACTTTATCAGCAATTGGCTCTCTTTTTCCTGCTGGCCAGTTTTCAGTAGCTGGCTTTGCAACATAAAAGAAGCCCATCAGCATATCTTCGCCCTCCAGTCCAAAATCTTCTCTGGCTTCTTCCCAAAACGTCGGTCCACCAGTACCCCAATAAGCTGCTAAGCCATGAGCGGAAGCAGTGAGATACATATTTTGAACGGCCATAGAAACTGCTGCGATTTCTTCCATCACAGGAATACCAGAACCCTCGGTTCTTTTCATCAAAATTGCAATGACATGAGATGCTTTTAGAGGATTCTCTTTGAATTTTTGGTAGGTAGCTTCAATAAATGGGGTCCTATTCTTTTCTGCCCTTTTCTTGTACAACTCGGCCTGATAATCAGCAAATTTTTTCAAGCCCTCACCAGTGTAAACAATAAATCTCCAAGGTTGGGTCAATTTGTGAGTAGGTGCCCAATTTGCGTTTTCCAACATTTCTTCAATGATGCTGTCATCTACGGGGTCATTCTCTTTGAATTGAGCTACGAACATGGATCTTCGTCCACGGATAATCTTATTAACTTCTTCGATGTTAAAATCGGGTTTCTGCATATTGCTATTAAAAGTTATACTGCTTTCGCAGTTTCCATGATATTGATGATTTCTTCGTAGTCCAGCTTGTCCCAATTTTCGGTGATTAAAGGATCTGCCATCACCTTATCCATTACTGCTTCCTGTAATTTTCCTTGAGCATAGGCTTCTGCATATCCCATATCGGAAAAAGTAACCATGGAATACAAAGGAATCCAGTCATTAGGATATAAATCGTGCAATTTTGCCTCAATCTTTTTCCTAAGAATAAATTTAGGATCTGCTACAGAATCACGCATTTCCACGAAGTTTTCCATCGCTAATTGGCAAATTGCGTCTGTATCAGGCTTACGTTGCTTCTGGAATTTTTCAAATACCAAGTCCCAAGAATTGTGACCGAATTTATCCAGATAGCTATTTAAAATATAGCAGTCCTCAAATCCGCAATTCATTCCCTGACCATAGAATGGAACCATCGCATGGGATGCATCTCCCAATAAGATACTGTGCCCTTGAACCCAAGGATAACACTCAATATTGATTAGTGCTGCTGTAGGGTTTTTAAAATATTCCTCCTTTAAGTTGGGCATCAACTGATAAGCATCATCAAAATAATGCTTGAAAACAGATTCCAAATCTGAATCATCATTGATTTTTTCAAAGCAAACTTTACTTCCCTCAAAAGGAAGAAACAAAGTGCAGGTAAAGGACTTGTCTGGATTGGGAAGTGCTATCAGCATAAATTTTCCCCTTGGCCAGATATGCAAGGCATTAGGGTCCATTGCAAACTCCCCTTTGGAAGTTGCCGGAATCGTCAATTCCTTATAGCCATGAGAAATATATTCCTGCTTGTAATTAAATCGAATTTGCTTTTGCATAGCCATTCTCAAAGAAGAGTAGGCTCCATCTGCACCAATAATTACCGGTGCTTCTTTCTTATAAATTCCTTCTTTGGTTTCGAAGGTTATTTCCTGATTAGAAAAATCAACATCCACGCATTTGTGCTCAAAATTGATCACAGCACCTAAGCGCTCTGCCTCCTCAGCGAGAAGTTGATTGAATTTTCCTCGGGAAATAGAATAAATCGCTTGCTTGTTTTTCCCATAAGGAATGAAAGTGGTTCCTCCATGCTCATCATGGACTTTTCTTCCATACATTGGAATCGCTAAAGGAAGAACTTTATCTTTCAGACCAACCTGCTCCAAACTTTTCCATCCTCTATGGCTCAGAGCCATGTTGATAGATCTTCCTCCTTCGTAATAAGGCGTTTTGCGTTTATCAGGCCTTTTGTCGTAGACAGAAACATCCAGACCTTGACGCTTAAGATATATGGCCATCAATGATCCGATTAATCCGGCGCCAAGGATGGTGATTTCGTTTTGTTTCATGAGATTATGATCGCTTTTTAAAAGGCCTTAAGCCTTTCCCGAATAGCTCCACTTGTTGGATGCTCCACTCGGAAATATCTCGCATGCTGGGTGATTAGACTTCTGTTCATCAACTGTATCATGCTCGAACTCATAAGGATTGGTTGATCCTCGCTCTTTTAAGCGAATTTTTCTATAGATTGTTCCAATATCTGTGCAAATCGGAATACATCCTCAAAGCTATTGTAAAGTGGAGTAGGAGCCAGACGAATCACATTTGGATTTCTCCAATCTCCAACAACTCCGTGTTTGTACCATTCATCAAAGACGGCTTTTCCGCCTCTATGAATGTGCAAAGATAACTGGCAACCTCTTTCCAATTGATTTTCAGGGGTAATTATTTCCAAAACACCGGATTCACCACTGATTTTCTTGATCAAAAACTCCAGATAACCAGTTAGCAAAAAGCTTTTTTTCCGAAGGTTTTCAATTCCAGCCTCCTGAAAAATATCTAAAGAGGCCTGATGAGCCGCCAATGCCAAAACATTACTGTTGGCCAATTGCCAGCCGTCTGCTCCATGCATGGGGATAAATCCCTTTTCCATCAGAAAGCGCTGTCCCTCATCATGCCCCCACCAGCCTGCAAACCTAGGTAAATCCGGACTTTCGGCATATTTCTCATGCACATAGATCCCCGAGACATTTCCCGGGCCTGAGTTCAAATACTTATAACTGCACCAAGTAGCGAAATCCACTTCCCAATCATGAAGCTTCAGAGGAATATTTCCTGCAGCGTGGGCCAAATCAAATCCAGCGAAAGCTCCAACGGAATGTGCAGCTTGGGAAATGGCTTTCATATCAAAAAGCTGACCTGTGTAGTATTGAAGGCCTGCCATATTGACCAAAGACAATGAATCTCCCTGCTTTTTAATCTCTGCAAGAATATCTTCGGTTCTTAGCGTATGCTCGCCTTCTCTTGGCTTCAACTCAACGATGACCTCAGCGGGATTTAAACCATGAAATTTCACCTGGCTTTCCAACATATACTGGTCTGAAGGAAATGCCCCAGCTTCAATAATGATCTTATTTCTGGACTTAGTGGGTCTGTAAAAAGAAACCATCAAAAGGTGCAAGTTCACGCTCAGGTTGTTCATAGCCACTACCTCATGCTCATGTGCACCAAATAGTTCTGATAATGCAGGCTTAGACTTCTTTCGGATATGGTACCAGGCATCTTCCCCGTGAAAATGTCCATCCACGGCTAAATTACCCCAGTTTTCAAGTTCTTTTTCCAAATAGCTTTTGACTGATTTGGGTTGTAAGCCTAGAGAGTTTCCACAGAAATAAATGGCTTCTTTTCCATTTACTCTAGGGAATAGAAACTCATTTCTAAATTTTCTCATAGGATCTTCCTGATCCATTTTTTGAGCGAATGCTTCTGAATATTGATAGTCTGGAAATTGCATATGTTTGAGGATGGGTGAAAAGATAAGTTTGAATTTAAACCTTACTTTTCCATGACAGTACCGCAGTTTTTACAAGTAGTGTGTTCGGGATTGTTCCAGAATCTCTCCATGATTGGAGGCAATTGATTTACTATATCCGTCAGCTCGACATATTCTTCATACAGCAAATCACCGCAGTTTTCGCAATGCCAAATAAAGCCATCCTTTTCCCCTGGCCTTCTATAGCGTTCAATTACCAGGCCGACAGTATTAGCAGGTCTTCTTGGAGAGTGAGGAACCTTGGGCGGTAAAAGAAAAATCTCTCCCTCTTTGATATGAATATCTTTAGGCTTGCCGTCTTCAATAATTTTTAAAGTAATATCTCCTTCCAACTGGTAGAAAAATTCTTCTCCCTCATCGTAATGGTAATCTTTACGGGAATTGGGACCTCCCACTACCATCACGATAAAGTCATCATTCCCTTTAAAAACTTGCTGATTTCCAACAGGCGGCTTTAGCAAATGCCTGTTTTCATCTATCCATTTTTTGAAATTAAAAGGTTGGGATACTGCCATTTTGTTTGCTTTTAGGATGATTTGGAAAATATGCTGATATCTAAACTAGTAACAAGATTCCAGCCTAAAAGTATTAAAAAACACGCGTTTTTTTGGTTTACTTTGTCCAAATGCCAGAATTCATGCCCTTCCCAATAGTCGACCTACACTGTGATTTATTATCCTATCTAGCCAAAATACCAAATGCTAGTCCTTTTGCAACAGAGGATATTGCCTGTGCTTTTCCTCATCTGATCAATGGAAATGTAAGATTGCAGATTTGCGCAATTTATACGGATGTACGCCCTAGTTCTATGGATTTGGGTTGGAAACAAGCTGTGATTTTCAGAGAATTAATCGAAAAAGAGTCTACTTCTTTTATGGAGTTCGATGGAGAAAATTTAGCTCCTTCTGAAAAAGTGGGCATTATGGCATCCATAGAAAATGCGGCTGGAATTGGACATGAGGACGCTTCCTGGAAAGAAATTTACGAGCAGTTTGATCGGATTTTGGAAAAAACAGGAAAGCTGGCCTATATCAGTCTTACTCACCATACCGAAAATCGATTTGGTGGTGGGAATTACACGGAAGGAATTGGTCTGAAAGATGATGGAAAAAAATTGCTCGACTACATGAGTGGCAAAAAGATTCCCATTGATCTTTCACATACCTCCGATTTATTAGCAGAAGGAATTTTAACTCACATCAAAAAAGAAAATCTTTCCATCCCTGTTATTGCCAGTCATTCCAATTATAGGGCGATTTGGGATCACAAACGTAATTTGTCAGATGAGTTTGCTCAAGAAATTATCATCCAAAAAGGGATTATTGGGGTGAATTTTCTCCGGGCATTTTTGGATAATGATGTGCCGGATAGATTATACGAACATATCCTTCATGGATTTGAAATTGGTGGAGAAGAGGCGCAATGTTTTGGTGCAGACTTTTTTTACACACTGGATTTTCCTGATCCCAATCGATTCCCTTTCTATTTTCCACTCGCTGAAAATTCTGGAAAGTATCCTGCTATTTTGGAGGCACTTCAAGCTAATTTGGAGCAGAGTTCACTGGAAAAGCTAGCTTATAAAAATGCTCTTAATTTTTACCAAAACCTGTACCGCTAATGTCTTCCCATCATTTTGTCAAAGAGCAACAAGAGCCTGCAGTTTTAATTTTAAATACGGAAGGCTTCAGTTTTGATTCAATCAGTCCCTTATTGGAATGGGTGCCTACTGTATTGGTCGCCGAAACTTGTGTGGAGCAGGTATTGACTTGGGTTATTAAAATAGATGTGATCCTTGCAAGCCAAGAGTTTCAACAAAAGAATTTGCAGCTTTTAGAAGAGCAATATCCCCTGAAATTTTACACTTCTTCTCCTCAGGAATCTTTGGAAAATGCTCTCCACTATTTATTGGCCTCCGCTCATCAAGCAGTACACCTGGTTGGTTTTCCTCATGAAAAGGCTTTGGAATTATCTCTTTTTTTAGAAAAAATGGACCTCACTATTCTGGAGCCAGGATGGAAATTTTACCCAGTAAAAAACGGTGCTTTCAAAAAATGGCTGCCCGAAACTATTTTGGAGATTTTTGGAAAGGAAAATTTGCCTCTAGAAATTGAAAACTCCAACGGAAAAATAATTCTTCCTCTCACATACATCACTAGAATAGAAGTGCCAGAAGGCTTTACCAGCATTCAATCCTCAGAGCTTTTTTGGGTGGGAGAACCTTTGATTAGCTCAAAGTAGCACTCAGAGATTTCATCAGTTTCTCCAAATATTCTTGATCTGTGTTGTCAAAATCATTCAATTGATCAGAATCGACATCCAAAACCATCGCTACCTGATCCCCTTTAAATACAGGAACTACAATCTCTGATCGAGAGGCTGAACTGCAAGCAATATGTCCTGGAAATGCATCCACATCCGGTACCAGTTGCGTTTTTCCTTCTTTCCAGGCGGTTCCACAAACCCCTTTTCCAAAAGAAATTCTCGTACAGGCAATAGGTCCTTGGAATGGACCCAAAACCAGTTGATTTTCTTTGACTAAATAAAAGCCAACCCAAAAGAAATCAAAGGCCTGTTTTAAAGCTGCGGCTACATTGGATAGGTTGGCATATAAGTCCGGCTCCCCCGAAATCAAGGCTTCAATTTGAGGAAGCAAGGCTTCATATTTTTCAGCTTTGGTGGCTGTTTCAGGGATGAATAAATTTTCAGACATGATAATAAATGGCTAGTTCGTCTTCTTGGAATTGGATTCGTTCGGTGGCAGAAATAGGAAGCTGTGGAGCTTCGACACCTTCTTTGAATCTGGTTTTGGAGGTAAACACTCTTGCTTCGTCCCAAAGTTCGGATTCAATAAATTTATTCAAAAGGAAAGCCCCTCCCTCCACCAAAACACTTTGAATTTTTCGCTTTTGAAGGTCTTCCAAAAGTGCGGAAATTTTAAAGTTGGGAGAAAGCTTTACCCATTCAATATTTCCTTGGATTTCTGATTTGACTGTATTGTAACAAATGGTAGGTATCGCTTGATCGAAAATTTTCAAATCAGGTTTAAGTTCCAGTTTCGGATCAATGACCAAGCGAAGTGGATTTTTACCTACCCAATCTCTCACATTCAAAGCTGGATCATCATATAATGCTGTATTTTTCCCTACCAAAATAGCATCTTCTTCGGCTCTCCATTTATGCACCATTTGCCTACTTTGGGAATTGGATATCCACTTGGAGGAGTAATCTTTTCTAGCTACAAATCCATCCAAAGTTTGGGCCCATTTCAATATGACATAAGGTCTCTTTTGCTCGATTTGAGTGAAAAATCTTCGGTTTTGCTTTCGCGCTTCCTTTTCCAAAATGCCTGTTTCAACTTCAATTCCTGCATTTTTTAAGATTTCTATTCCTTTCCCTCCAACAAGTGGGTTAGAATCTGTTGCGGCAATCACCACTTTTTTCACCTGCTTTTCTACCAAAAGGTTGGCGCAAGGAGGAGTTTTTCCAAAATGAGCACAAGGCTCCAAGGTGACGTAGACTGTGGATTTTTTTAGCATTTCAGAATCAATGACAGAATTGACTGCATTGACCTCTGCATGGGGACCACCGTATTTTTGATGATAGCCTTCTCCGATAATTTTATCATCGTAAACAATTACGCAGCCTACCTGTGGGTTGGGGCTTACATTTCCTCTTCCCAATTCCGCTAGCTCTAGAGCTCGCTGCATATATGTGGCATGCATTTCCATCAGGGTCTAGGTCTAAATGTCAAACGATCCAATGCAAGTGTTTCTCCAGCTTCAACCTCGACGTTCTGAAGGGTATCTGGAAGGAAGTTTTGATTTTTGGGATCAAAGTAAAGCGTATAAGTACCTTCTGGCAATCTGAAAAGATACGTTCCGGAACTGTTTGCATGAGTACTGGTGCTATCTCCATTTGCAATGGCAAAAATGGCTGGACGTAATTGATTTTGAGAAAATGTACCTCTGATTTCTCCAACATTTCCCGGAATGACCAAGTCTATGGAAGGAGTAAAATTTAATCTCAAGGGATTTGTAGAAATGGTCTGAATGGATTTTTCCAGATCAAAATCCAGAATCACATCATAGGAAAACCCAGTTTCTATATTCAGGCTTAAAGGTAAAACCACCTCTTCCGAAACGCCATCTGCGTAATTTAAAGCATATCTGTTTTCTCGTTCCCAAAGGAAATTTCTTGTACCTAACCTGACAGCTAATTGGGTGATTTGACCAACAGGCAAGGGACTTCTACCCAGAAGTAAAACCTCTCCGCCTACTAAATCAGAAACCTTGACTTGCTTATTTCCCAGTTCATATGGTATGAAAAATACTTCTTGCGTGCTTTCTCTGCCCTGAACATTCATACTCACATCAACCCCTAGAATTTCCACGAAAACAGAATCATAGGCTGGAGGAGCATCTACCAAAACCAAATTGAGAAGGCCTTCTTGTCTGTCTGCGATGCCATCGCAAGATCCAAAAAGAAGTGTCAGGGCCGAAAAGAAAAAGAAATATGCTGATTTATTCACAATGCAAATTTAGTCCAAAAAGTCAAACTCAGGCCTTAAAAACAAAAAAGCCGGCGAACCGGCTTTTGAGGGTGTATTATTAACAGCTTATTCTTCTTTCAAAGTCACTGTGACTGGATCTAAAACAGTGATTTCGCCTTGCTCAACCACTACCGCTTCCAAACTCACTGGAGTATATCGCTCATTTGGAGTGATCAAAATCGTATATGTTCCAGGCTCTAAGCCTTGAATTTTAAAGTTCCCGGCTTCATCAGTAAAAGTGTTGAAGCTTTCTCCATTTCTGCTAGCTGAAACAGCTATGGTCTGCGCATCCAATGGTAATACCAATCCAGAAATCCCTGCTGCTTCCTCTAAATAAGCTCTCAAAACAGGCTTAAGAATAATGTTTCCTGAGTTTCCTGCAACTACAATTGACTTGGCAACATCGAAATCAATTACCAAATTATAGGATTGTCCTCCTTCAATAGGCTGATTTACCTTAATTTTTAGACCATTTTGTTGAGCACTTGGTGTCTTCAAATCGAACTCATTTCCGTCAGAAACTACGTAATTGTTTTCTCCAAGTACCAATCTGATTTGATCAATTTCCCCTTCTTCAAAATCCTCGGTTCCCAACAACAAAGAATTGTTACCGGTAAGGTCCAAAAGGTTGACCATTTTATCCCCCGGCTCATAATTCATTTCTCTCCAAGATGAATCATCATTCTCATCCGAGTTATCAGACTTCATTCGAACTCTCACAGCGAGAACCTCCACCCAAACTTCATCAAAATCTCCAGGGGCATCCACCAGGTAAAAATTTACGCGGGCCATTCCTTTATCCGGCGAATCATTGTAATCACAAGCGAAGCAAAAAAGGGCTGTTATCGCAAGAAGAAAATTAGAAATATGTTTTTTCATTGGTTTTAGTTTTAGTGCTATTAAAACCCGACCAATGTCCATGCCAAGTTCAATATTCTATTCTTTTGAGGATTTAAGTCTAGACCTTCTTATTTTTGGGCATGATGAAATGGGAAAGACTCCTCACCCGAGGAAGATTTGGAGACAAACCTGGATTTATTCCAACTCAAGCCACAAGAAGTGAATTCGAAATCGATTATGACAGAATTATTTTTTCTGCCCCATTCCGCAATTTACAGGATAAAACGCAAGTTTTTCCACTTCCTGAGCAGGCCTTTGTCCATACGAGATTAACTCACAGCCTGGAAGTTTCTTCAGTAGGCAGATCTTTAGGAAAAAGTGCAGGGGAATATTTGATTGAAAAATATCCAAGCCTTCAAAAATCAGGAATAAGCAGTTCAGAAATAGGAGGAATCGTAGCTGCAGCTGCTTTGACTCATGACATTGGAAACCCCCCTTTTGGCCATGCTGGAGAAGAGGCTATTTCAGATTTTTTTAAATTTCATCCTGCAGGAAAAATATGGGAAAACCACGTCAGATTTGAGCAATGGGCTGATTTATGTAATTTTGAAGGCAATGCACAGGGGTTCCGAATGCTGGTATCCAAGCAGTTTGGACTCAAGCTCACTTATGCTACTTTAGCTGCATTTACTAAATATCCACGACCCAGTCAAATTGCCCATAGGGATATAGCCCGAAGGAGTCAGAAGAAGTTTGGCTTTTTCATCAATCAATTGACTGATTTTGAGCAGATGGCTTCTTTTCTGGGCTTAGAAAAAGCTACGGATGAATGTTGGTACAGGCACCCATTGGCTTTTTTGGTAGAGGCAGCAGATGATATTTGCTACAGCATTATAGACTTGGAAGACGGTTGCACCATGGGGTTAGTGGGATTTGATGAAACAGTCTCCTTACTATCTCCAATCTTGAAAGAAAAGTTTGACCCCGAAAAACTGGAAAACAGATCATTTGCTCAAAATTTAGGTGCTTTACGAGCTTTGGCTATTGGTGAATTAATTAGGGAAACTGTGGAAGCGTTTGTACAATATGAGGAAAGTATGTGCAAAGGAAATTTCGACAAAGCACTTACCGATATCATACCTTCGGCAAAACACCTACAGAAAATCACCGAGGTTTCTGTTAAAAAAATCTATAGATCCAAAGTAGTATTGGAAAAAGAGGCTGCAGGATTTCAGGTTTTGGAAGGCTTGCTATCTGTTTTTTCAAAAGCACTGTATCATCAGTTTTATGCCCCAGAGAATTTCTCAGGCCAAGACAAAAGTATTCTTCGTTTATTACCAGAAGACTTTCCTCTCAAAGGTTGGGGAGAAGAAGTAAATCCTTATCCGCTATTGAGAGCGCTTATCGACTTTATTTCAGGAATGACAGACAAATACGCCCTTAACCTTTACCGCAGAGTAAATGGCATTTCCTTTCCGGGAAGTTAATTCTTCTGAATTTCCGGGAATTCCCATTATCTTTTTAAAGCTTGGCAAAATCTTTACTTGAATCAATTAGGTTCATTTAGCGTTAGAATACTGACTTAGAATCAATCTTTTATGAAAAAAACTATCTATATACTACTGGCAATTTTTAGTTTTCTAATCCTGAGTGCAGTGGCGATTCCTATCATCTTTAAAGACAAGATAGTCGCAAAAATTAACCAGGAGCTCGACGAATCAATCAATGCTACAGTCTATTACAATCCTCAAAAAATATCTTTAAGCATTTTCCGAAGTTTTCCCGACGTCAGTGCTGGGTTAGGAGATTTTGGAATTATCGGAAAAGACCAATTCGAAGGAGATACACTGATTCAGGTAGATCAATTGGATCTGGACTTCAATTTAAAATCTGTTCTTTTCGGGGATTACCCTATGCTCACTGGCTTGCATTTGAATGGCGGCGATCTTTACATCAAAGTCTTAGAAGACGGAACAGCCAATTATGACATTACCAAATCTTCAGACTCTGAATCAGAATCATCTGAAAGCAACTTTAGAATAGGCATCGAGCAAATCGAAGTGAATCACGTCAACATGATTTATGATGATAGATCCTTGCAGTTTACCATGGCTTTAGCAGATATCATGGCAAGAGGCTCTGGCGATTTTACCTTGGATGTTTATGATTTGCCTGTCAAAGCTACTGCAACTATCGCAGATATGGCTTATGAAGGAACTCATTATCTAACCAATAAAAAATTTCAGGGAGATGCCAACGTTCAGGTCGACCTGGAAAACATGAAATTCAGTTTTGAAAATGGAAAATTTGGACTGAATGATTTTCTTTTTAACATGAATGGCTTTATAGCCTTACCCGAAGAAGGAGTCGATTACGACCTAGCTTTTGCTGCTCCTGATTCGGACTTTAAAAGTGTTCTTTCTTTAGTTCCGGGAATGTACACCGAAAGCTTCTCTTCAATCAAATCCTCAGGAACTATGAGTTTTGAAGGTTTTGTCAAAGGGCTTTACACTGAAACCAGTATTCCTTCTTTTGATATTAATCTTCAAATTAAAGACGGAATGTTTCAGTACCCAGAACTTCCTAAGCCTGTGGACAAAATTAATGTCAACATGGCGGTAAAGAATGAGACCTCCCAACTTGAGAATACCTCAATTCTAATTCCTACTTTTTCCTTGAATTTTGGTTCAAATCCCATCTCAGGGAATTTTACGCTTCAAAACCTCAAAGATTATCTGATGGAAGGGGAGCTAAATGGTAAGCTTAACTTGAAAGAACTGACTTCTATTTTCCCGATTGAAGGGACTAGCCTAGCAGGAAACCTGGACTTTAGCGCTCGTGCCAAAGGCAGATATGATTCCACCAATAAAGTTTTACCTGCTATTGCTGCCCAGTTTAAATTTTCTGAGGGATACGTAAAAAACGCAGAGTATCCTGCCGCGTTAGAAAAAATTCATGCGGTTGCCTCGATTCGAAATGATAAGGGAAGCATGCAGGATTTTGTAGCAGACTTCAGCAGTTTTGGTTTTGAGCTGGAAGGTGAAAAAATCGAAGGAAACCTGAGAATAGCGGATTTTGAGGCACTCAACTGGAAAGGTGCTGTAGCGGGAGCGGTGGACTTAGAGAAAATCATAGCGATTTTCCCAATTGCAGATATCGAATTGAAAGGAAAAATTCAGGCAAATATCAATAGCACCGGCTCTTATCAAGATGTGGAAAAAGAGCAGTTTTCCAGAATCAATACTTCAGGAGACCTGACTGTTTCCCGATTTTTCTTCAAATCCAAAGACTATCCTCAGGGAGTGGCAATCAATCAAGCTAAAGCCAATTTCAACCCCCAGCGAGCTGAATTGGTGGAGTTTGATTCGAAACTGGGAAAAAGCCCACTGACTGCTTCCGGTTTTCTATCCAACTATATGGATTATTTGCTTTCAGAAAACGGAACATTGAAAGGACAGCTTTCCCTGAACAGTTCTTATTTTGATATCAATGAATGGATGAGCGAAAGCAGTAGCTCAAGTACAGACAGCAGCAAACTGGAAGTGATCGCTCTACCAAAAAATATTGACTTCACCATGGCTGTGAGAGCGGATGAGGTAATTTACGATAATCTCAACCTCAAAGAAGTCCGAGGAACCATGGTTTTAAGAGAGGGAGTTCTCAGCTTCAATGAGGCAGGAATGAAAACCTTGGATGGGCGAATTACGCTGAATGGGAACTATGACCCTAGAGATATCGCCAATCCAAAATTCGATATGAGTTTGGATATATCTGAGTTAAGTATTGCCAAGGCATTTCAAAGCCTCACCACAGTCAAGGCTTTTGCTCCAATTGCCAAGGATATCACCGGCCGATTCAATACCAAGCTCAATTTCAGTGGCCTCTTGGGTCCAGACATGATGCCTGTGCTTTCCTCTTTGGATGTATCTGGAATTTTGGCGATTGCCGAAGCTGCCTTAAAAGAAAATAAAATACTGGAAGGCTTGACCAGCCTTACCAAATTAAAGGACGCCAACACCATCCAACTGAGAAATATCAAAGTTCCGATCAGTATTGAAAACGGGATGATGGAGGTAAAGCCTTTTGATGTGAAATTATGGGATTATCAAACCACCGTACAAGGAACAGCCGGGTTTGACGGGTCCATTAATTATTTATTGAACATGCAGGTGCCGGCTGGGAAATTTGGAGCACAGGCTAATAGTATTTTAGCTAGTATTTCAGGAAGCCAGGCAAATGAGTCCACATTGATTCCTTTATCCATCAATTTGGCCGGTTCTTATAATCAGCCTAAAGTGAGTTTGGCCGGAGGAAATAGTATAGAGACACTGCTGGCAAATGCGCTCAGATCCAGATTTGATTCCGAAAAACAAAACTTCCAAAATCAAGCGCAAGAACAATTTCAGGCAGCCCAAGACAGTATCAAAAATCAGCTGAAAATCAAAGCCGATATAGTTCAAGACAGTGTGAAGAAAGAATTACAAAAGAAAACAGGTGAAAGTGCAGAAAAGGTAGTACAGGAGGCAAAGAGCATATTGAAAGGAGTACTCAAAGGAACTCCCAAACCCACCAAGCCGGATACTACTTCTACCAAAAATTAATAAAAAAAACCTCCTGTCGCATTCATAACAGGAGGCCTTTCTCAATCTATCTGTGATTATTTAAAAAGGATATTTTCCAGCCTCAATCATATAATCAGCTATTTGTCTTCTCAGCTCTTTGGTATTGATCAGATCCATTTTAGTAAATCTCTTCAATCCCATCAACATCACTTTTTGCTCATCTCCTTTGGTAAATGAAGCAATAGCTTCTTTAGCTGCTACATTGATTTTTTCCACTGCTTCTGAAAGATAAACTTGAGCCATGGAAATTTGATGCTTGCAAGCTTCTTCTCCTTTGATACTTACCAGTTTTTCAGCTCTTAAAATCGCTGACTCTGCTGCATAAATTTCAATCATCACATCAGCAAGATTCATCATGATTTCCTGCTCATCTTCAATTTTATCCTGAAGAGCCATGGCTGCTTTTCCACCAACCATCAAGAAAACCTTCTTGAGCTTAACCAAAACATCTTTTTCAGATGCAAATAGCTCAGAAGTATCGATAGTTTCAAAGGATGGAACAGATGTCAATTCCTTGGAAACAGCCATTGCCGGCTCAAAAAGGTTGATTTCACCTTTCATCGCTCTTTTCAATAGCATTCCAACCATCAACATTCTGTTGATTTCATTAGTCCCCTCATAAATTCTGGCAATACGCGCATCTCTGTATGCTCTTTCCATCGGGGCATCGGCAGAATATCCCATGCCACCATATACCTGAACGCCTTGATCTACGACGAAATCCAAAACTTCTGATCCATGTACTTTGGCTATTGCTGCTTCAATTGCAAACTGTTCCAAAGCTTTCAATTTTGCTTCCGCATCAGGCATGCCTTCTGCAGCCAAAGCATCCATTCGATCTTCAATATCCTGTCCGGCACGATAGCAAAGTGATTCAGAAACGAAAGTACGGGTTGCCATTTCTGCCAACATACGCTTTACTGCTCCGAAAGAATTGATACTAACTCCGAATTGCTTTCTTTCTGTAGAATATTTTACTGCCAAAGAAGTCACAGTACGAACCCCTCCCAATACTCCGGCTCCTAGTTTTACCCTTCCGATATTCAGGATATTCACAGCGATCTTAAAGCCATTTTCTCTATCAGAAAGCATATTTTCCACAGGAACTTTGCAATCATTGAAGAAGACCTGACGGGTAGAAGATCCTTTGATACCCATTTTCTTTTCTTCTTCATTCATTGTAATCCCGCCAAAGGATTTTTCTACGATGAAGGCTGTCAGATTTTTATCATTCTCAATTTTTGCAAACACGATGAATAAGTCTGCAAAACCTGCATTGGAAATCCACATTTTCTGTCCATTGATCAGATAATGTTTTCCATCTTCAGTTAGAGTTGCTTTGGTTTTACCGCTATTTGCATCTGAACCAGCATCCGGTTCGGTCAAACAATAGCATGCCGCCCATTCACCAGTTGCCAGTTTAGGAAGGTATTTTTGCTTTTGTTCTTCATTGCCATAATACAAAATAGGCAATGTGCCTATACCCGTATGAGCACCGTAGGTAGTAGAAAAAGAACCAGCAGCTCCAATAATATCAGCAATCAACATGGAAGTGTTGAAGCTCATTCCCATTCCACCAAATTCTTCCGGAACAGAAATACCCAATAGACCAAGTTCACCCGCTTTTTTGAAAATGGAAGGAACTAAATCCGGATTTTTCATACTGTCAATTTCCTCGATATTCGGAGTGATTTCCGTATCGATAAAATCCTGACATGCCTGAGCCATCATTTTTTGCTCTTCAGTAAATTGCTCTGGAATAAAGATGTCCTGGGCATCTGTTTCCCGAATAAGGAATTCTCCTCCTTGGATTGATTTTGATAGAGTTGTCATTTTATTTTTTATATTCTTTTATTTCAATAGTTCATAAATTCCAGCAACTCCCTGACCACCACCTACACAGGCCGTGACCATTCCGTACTTGGAATTTCTTCTTCTCATTTCATTGAAGAGCTGCACTGATAACTTCGCTCCTGTACATCCCAGCGGGTGACCTAATGCAACAGCACCACCATTTACATTCACCAATTCTTCATCCATATCCAGTGATCTGATTACTGCTAAAGCTTGAGCTGCGAAGGCTTCATTCAATTCTACCAAGCCAATATCTGACATAGACAAACCAGCTTGTTTTAAGGCTTTTGGCACTGCTTCTTTGGGTCCTATTCCCATGATTCTGGGATCTACCCCAGCTACTGAATAGGACATCATTCTAGCAACGGGGTCCAAATTCAGAGATTTCATCAATCGCTCAGACATGACAACCACGAAGGCTGCACCGTCGGAAGTTTGGGAAGAATTTCCTGCGGTCACCTGCCCACCATTTTTAAAAGCCGGTTTTAATTTTGCCAAAACCTCCATGGAAGTTTCTGCTCGAGGACCTTCGTCTGTATCTACAACAAACTTTCTTGTTTTCTTTTTCCCTTTTTCATCCAGGTAGGTTTCTTCAACTTCTACTGGAACTATCTCATCTTTAAATTTTCCACCATTAATTGCAGCTAGTGCTCTCTCGTGGGATCGAACCGAAAATGCATCGGAGTCCTCTCTGGTAATGGAATATTCTTTGGCCAATTCCTCAGCTGTCAAGCCCATGCTTAAATAGTAGGACGGATGCTCAGAGGCAATTTTCCAGTTTAGGGCAGTTTTGTAGCCCATCATTGGTACCAAAGACATAGATTCTGTGCCACCTGCTATGATACAATCAGCCATTCCAGCCTTGATTTTACCAACAGCCAATGCAATGGCTTCTAATCCAGATCCGCAATAGCGGTTGATGATAAACCCTGGATTATCTATGCCTAAAGCCAGCAAAGAAATCATTCTTCCCATCTGCATTCCCTGTTCCGCTTCAGGTACTGCATTTCCTACTATGAGATCATCGACCATTTTAGCCTCCAGTCCTGGAGTGTTGGCCACCAAATGTTTGATTACATCTGCAGCTAAATCATCCGGTCTGTAAAATCGAAATCCTCCTTTTTTGGATTTTCCAACTGCTGATCTATATCCATTAATTATATATGCGTCCATGGTTAGTTTACTTGAGTGTCTATTGTTAATTTTTAAAGTGCATCTTTTAAATATGAAGCGAGAGATTAGATACGAGAAGCGAGAGCATGAGCTAATAAGGGTTTGACTCTATGTTAGATTTGAGACCAATCAGCATTTTCTGTATTTCGTCAAGTTCAAGATTGATAGATTCGAATGCTTCTTGGTTCAACAATCCTACTCTAGTTGCGATAATCGTTTGAGTCTCCAATTCAAAACTTTCACCTAAACTTATATCAAGACAATTTGAAAACGCTTTCGAAGAATTTCTTGCGGTTCCTTCAGCAATATTTGAAGGAATAGATACACTAGATCTTCTCATTTGAGAGGTCATTCCGAATCTCTCTTCAGAAGGAAATAGGGCCGTTGTTTCATAAACTTTTACTGCCAAATCCACCGATTTTCTCCAAACAGTCAGGTTTTTAAAATTATGTCTCAACTTCATAAGTCATCTGGTAAAAATGTTTACTAATGGTCTCTAGATTCTCGATTCTAGCTTCTCATCTCTAATTTCTAAGCGGTTTTCCTTTAAATAGGATGCTATGAATCCTTTCTAAAGTCTTTTTCTCTCCCGTCAAACTCAGAAATGCTTCTCTTTCCAGATCCAGTAAATACTGTTCTGAAACCTCTGTTGGGGAAGACAAATCTCCTCCAGACATTACCCAAGCCAGTTTTCTGGCAATTTTTGCGTCGTGCTCTGAGATGTAAGCACCATATCTCATTCCGGTAATTCCAGCTTCAAATAGAGCTAAAGAGGTTTTTCCCAAAACTCGAATATTGCTTTGCTGAACAGGCTGAGTATAACCGGCCTCATGTAGCTCTAATACTTTTGCTTTTGCTTCAGCCAGTTGACGCTTTCTGTTTAAGGTGATGCCGTCCTGATTTCTCAGGTAACCCAGGTTTTTTGCCTCGGCAGCTGAAGTGGACACCTTGGCCATAGCAATATTCATGAAGTATTCCTGTAATAGGTTCAATTCCACATCTCCATCTTTCACGGTATTGGCAAAGCGTTTGGTCATTTCTTTGGTACCACCACCTGCAGGAATGAGGCCTACACCTACTTCCACTAATCCCATGTACAATTCTGCATGCGCCTGAATGTGATCAGCATGAAGGGATAGTTCACAACCCCCACCCAAGGCCATATTATGAGGAGCAACCACAACCGGAACCGAAGAATATCTAGCTCTCATCATGGTGTTTTGGAATTGCGCAATCATCAGATTGATTTCGTCAAATTCCTGATCTCCGGCAAACATGAACAACATTGCCAAGTTGGCTCCGGCTGAGAAGTTTCCTCCTTCATTTCCGATTACCAAACCTTTGTGGGACTTCTCCGCCATTCCAATCGCTGTGTTGATTCCTTCGATTACCTCAGCGCCCAGGGAGTTCATCTTGGTATGGAATTCCAATCCTATGACATCATCTCCCATATCATATACGCTTGCACCTGCATTTCCCCAGAGTTTTTTACCTGAAGCCTTGAGAGTATCCAACAATATAAAATCTTCTATACCCGGAATTTCTACGTATGATTTGGATGGGATATCGTAGTAGAGTTTTTTACCATTTTCAACTTTGTAGAAAGATTCATTTCCTGCTTTTAGCATTTCATGAATCCAATCAGCAGCTTTTTCACCCGCCGCTTCCATTTTTTCTACAGTTTCCTTCACTCCGAGAATATCCCAGGTTTCAAAAGGACCCAATTCCCAACCAAAACCCGCGCATACTGCTTGATCAATCCTGTACAATTCATCAGATATTTCTGGAATTCTATGAGAGCAATATTTGAATAAATCATAGAAAGAAGCTCTATAAAATTCACCGGCTTTATCATCAAAATTCATCAAGAATTTGATTCTCTTTTTCATATCCTCGATATCCTTTGCTGCTTCAAGTGCTTTGATTTTTGGTTTTTCTACATCCTTGTATTCAAAGGTTTCGAAATCCAATTCCTTGAGTTCTTTACTTCCGTCTTTGTGACGGATCATTTTAAAATAGCCTTGACCTGTTTTATCCCCGAACCATTTGTTGTTATATAAGACCTCCATAATTTTTGGAAGCTTAAACTTATCTCTGGACTCGTCGTGAGGAAGTGCTTTGTATAAGTTGTTGGCAACATTGACAGTAGTGTCCAAACCTACCACATCCATCGTTCTGAAGGTTGCTGATTTTGCCCTACCGATTACTGGTCCTGTCATCTTATCAATTTCAGATACACCAAATCCCATCTTCTCGATGGTATGCATCCCAGAAATAATGGCATAAACTCCAATTCTATTGGCAATAAAGGCCGGAGTATCTTTACAAAGCACAGTTTCCTTTCCAAGGAATCTATCTCCGTAATCCATCAAGAAATCAACAATTTCAGGATCAGTCTTAGGACCAGGAATGATTTCTAATAATCTTAAATATCTAGGCGGATTGAAAAAGTGAGTTCCTGCGAAATTTTTCTGGAAATCCTCACTTCTACCTTCACACATCATGTGCATAGGAATACCGGAAGTATTCGAGGTAATCAAAGTGCCAGGCTTTCTGAATTTTTCGACTTTTTCAAAAAGTTGTTGCTTGATATCCAACCTTTCAACAACTACCTCAATGATCCAGTCATAATCCTTAATTTTCGACAAATCATCATCAAAATTTCCTGTAGTGATCCTTGATGCAAAGGTTTTGTCGTAGATGGCAGAAGGATTCGACTTCAATGTATTTTGAAGTGCAGCAGTGACAATTCTGTTTCTTACAGCAGGATGTTCCTGGGTAAGGCCTTTCTTTTGCTCTTCTTCTGTGAGCTCAAAAGGTACAATGTCCAGTAAAAGCACCTGTACACCAATATTGGCAAAATGACAGGCAATTCTGGAACCCATTACTCCGGAACCTAAAACGGCTACTTTTTTAATGGTTTTGTTCATTTTTTTGGGTTTTTTGGTAGTCTTGATTCCAAGAAGAATCTTGGAAATTATAGTTCATATATAGGTTTATTCACTTCAATTCCGCTGAACTGGTCAATGACCATCTGGATTTTTTCAAAGGTGGCAAAGAAGCTTTCCAAATCTTTTTCAGGAATAACCTGTCGGATCTGTTCATTAAATTCTTTAATCGTCTTTACTGATATTTCCTTTTTTCGTTTTCCCTCTTCAGTCAGATAAATTCTCACTGATCGCTTATCCACCAAATCAGGTTTTTTGTAGACCAATCCTTTTTCTTCCATAGTCTTCAGCATACGGGTAAGACTTCTTGTTTCCAAGCCAAGCTTGGGAGCAATTTTGGTCGCGGGGGTTCCTTCTTTGGAATTGATATTGATCAATACAAAACCAATGGCAGTGGTAAAGCCTTCTTCGGCTGCATGCTGATTGTACATCCTGGATATAGCATGCCAGGCACTCTTAATGTGAAAATCTACTGTTTCTTCTCTCTTCATACGGATCTCCCATTGTTTTGAGGAGACCTAATTTAAAAAAATTTTGTATGCATGCATACTATATTTGAAAAAAAGTTATGCATGCATCACAAATATTGATTGGAATTAACAAATATTATAAAATATTATTTTAATTAATCTCAATGATTTGAATTTATCAGAATATAATTAATAAACTGAGGTTCTTTCGGAATTTTCTTTTGATTACTGGGATTAAGGACTTAAAAGTCATTTACAGAAACTTTTTGACTCAAATCAAACCTGATAAATGGCTTCTATTTCATCGGCATATTTCTGATGGATTACTTTTCGTTTCAATTTCATCGTAGGAGTCAGTTCACCTGATTCTACTCCCCAAGCTTCAGGCAGTAATCTAAAGCGTTTGATCTGCTCCCATTTTCCAAAATATTTATTGAGGGAATCCACCTCAGATTGGTACTTCTCCAGAATATCTTCTCTTTGGATCATTTCTCTATCAGTGGTGTAAGGAATATCCTTTCGCTTACAATATTCTCTCAATCCATCAAAACTCGGTACGATCAATGCACCAGGGAAATTTCTGTTATCACCTACGACAATCAACTGCTCAATCAAGGTTGATTCCTTGAATTTATTCTCCATCACCTGAGGCGCTATATATTTTCCTCCGGAGGTTTTAAACATCTCTTTTTTACGATCAGTGATTCGGAGATAATTTCCGTCAAGCTCACCTATGTCTCCTGTGTGGAACCAGCCATTCTTAAGTACCTCTGCGGTCATCTCGGGGTTCTTGTAGTACCCTTGCATGACATTGGGTCCTTTGACTAGGATTTCACCATCTTCTGCGATTTTCACTTCCACATCTTTGACAATCTTGCCGACCCAACCAATTCTGATTTCCTCATGATTGGAAATAGAAGCAGTCACCACGGGAGACGTTTCCGTCAGACCATAACCTTCACAGACTTTTATTCCTGCAGCCCAAAAAACTCTGGCCAATCTAGGTTGCAAGGCGGAGGCTCCAGAATTAATCTGCATAATATTTCCGCCTAATGCCTCTCTCCATTTTGAAAAAATGAGCTGGTTGGCAATTTTGAGTTGAAAATTATACCATCCACCCATATCTGCAGCAGGATCATATTTTAATCCAAGATTTAATGCCCAGAAAAATAATTGCTTTTTAATACCTGATAGCTCATAACCTTTTGCTACAATTTTGTCATAAACTTTTTCCAAAAGTCTCGGAACTGTATTGAATACGTGTGGTTGTACCTCCTTTAAATTTTCACCAATACTATCCATATTCTCTGCATAGTAAATCGAGAAACCCAAGTAGAAGAAACAGAAGGATGCTGTCCTCTCGAAAATGTGGCAAAGCGGAAGGAAACTTAAAACTTTGGAGGTACCTTCTGGTGGACTCATGATATGAGAAACCGACAAAACATTACTTAATACATTATGATGAGTTAACATCACTCCCTTTGGTCTCCCTGTCGTTCCGGATGTATAGATAATCGTAAATAAATCCTCGGATTTCACGGCAGCTTTTGATTTTTCCAATATGGAAAGATCACCAGAAAGGCCAGTCTCCTTTAAGGAAGTCCAGTGCTCAACGCCATCAATTTTGTCAAAAGAATAAATTTTGCGATCTCCTGCTACCTCAATCGCTTTCTCATAAATAGTAGTATCCCCAACAAAAATCATTTTGACTTCAGCATGATCAAATATGTAAGCATAATCATCACTGGTAATCGTTGGATACATAGGAACAGAAATCGCTCCTATTTGCTGCAAAGCCAAATCAACAAAATTCCATTCCGGTCTATTTTCTGAAATAATAGCCACTCTATCTCCTGCAGCAATATTTGCTTTCATGAAAGCCAAACTCAGATTATCAATGATCTCTTTGACATCTCTCGAAGAATAAGTAATCCATTCTCCATTTTCTTTTCTGGCAACGGCATCTGTTTTATCAAATTTGGCAATCTGATAAGGCACTAAATCAAAAAGACGGTTTAATTCCATGGGTTTATTGTTTATGAGCTAAGAGATCTATTGTCCGAAGGTTTGAGCTTTTCTTTTTAACTACTAACTCAAGTCTGCGGAAAACGGTTGATTTTTTGTTTGTATTGAAAATTGATTAGCTCCTAATATAACCAAAAAATAAAATTGAAAGGATAGCTATCCACAGTATTCACTTGCTTATAACTCTATTAGATTAATTTTTAAAAAATTTCTTATTAAGGTTATTAAGGCTGTGGAAATGTTGGTAAGTGTTGATTTCTTGATTCCCCACTTTCCTTCCAATCTTATACATTACTTATCTACGACTTATCCTCAGTTTATCCACTTGTATCTATTTGATCACAAAGATTTTATAGCTAACTCGATATTTTTGTGGATGAGCTCTGTGTTTTGAAAGGTGTCTAACTATGCTGTGGAAATCTTATGTGATCTCTGTTGATAGATCTTAGCTTATCCCCTTTTTCGTAGGCTTTACTTTTCAAACTCTTGCCTGTGGTGTATAAGTGTGAGTTAAGTCCACTTTATGCTTTACTTATCCACCGTCTTCTGATGGGTTGTCCACAGGTTTTTTCTGACTGATTCCAGTAGTTTTTGAAGGTTCAATGATGATTCCATCATTAGTCCATCCACCTCTGATGATGATATCCGTACTTGAATTTTCTGGATTTCTAAAATAGAAAATTCTTTCAGCCTGTCTGTTTTCAAAGAAGTTTCCTGGATCCCACCTTCCATTTCCATTTCTATCTTCTATGACTCTTATCTTATAAGTTCCTGCTTCTATCCGTTCAAAACGGAAATTATTGGTGTCTATAAGCTTCTTTTCTGCCTTTAATTCATCCTTGTTATCAATCAACTGTACCACAAATGGTGGTTCTGCATTATTAATTCTGCCGGCCAGTAAGTCTGCTAAAGTTTCTGGTCTGATTTTTCGATAATTAGCTTTTAATTCTTTTAGATTATACTGAAGCTGTATATCCTGAAAAGTAGAATCTGCAACTGTCAGAGTAACAACATCGGATTGTGTGCTGTCTGGAATGGATACCTTTAATCTGAGAACATTTCTCATACTTGAATCCTCAAAATAGTACATCTCTGGTCCTATTTTGATACTTCTCGCTGAGTCTAGTGGGATATAAAGAGAATCTGTGTGGATCTTTGTTATTGGCTTATTAAAGCTTAGAATGGCCTCCATAGTGCCAGTGAAATTTTTGCCCGAATTAGCTTTTACAGTTAATTCCTCTGGTTTTCTTTCATTGACTGGAAATTTGGCATAGATCAGCGTATCAATTTGATATCCTACAGAATCAATCAAATTAACCTTAAATGCTAAGCTATCAGGAATGCTTTTATCTGAAAATAAGCGAATCCTTTTGTCTTCTTTAGTGTAAAATATGCTCTTTCCCAGACTCTCATTTTCAAGCTTGATGTCTACCGCATTTTTATTGAGGATCAAATCATAGCTTCCATTAGTAAAAGATGATCTGAGTAATCTAATAGGTGTTAAATCCGCTTGAGATAGATTGAATATGGCTCCTTCAATATTTTCTTCAATGGTGATTGTGTCTTTTAAAAAATCGTGAGCCTCAGATTTGAATTCTGCCTTTAAACTGTTGTTAGCATCATTCCAAGCATAGGCTCTGTAATTTCCATTCTTGATATTGCTTATTTTGAATTGGCCTGTACTGTCTACTTGCGATATATAATAAGGTGCTGCAGCAAATAAATCTGTTGTGTCATTTTCTGGATATAAGCCTACCAATACGTTTTTGAAATCCGTCTGTTTATCTGGGAAATAGAAATTAACCTGACCACTCAATTCCAGGCTATCTATACTTGAACCTGTTGAAAAGACAATTTTTAGATTTTCTGCAGGATTTCCCTCTGATAAGTCCTGAACTGATTTTTGAAAATTGAATACGTAGGTAGTGTTATCTTCTAATTCCTGATTAAGTTCTATTGTGACAGTATTTTTTAAAGCGGTAGTTACCACCTCATCCTTTTTTACTCTTGGAGTAATGATGATATTTTTATTGGGGTTATCTAGTTTGATATATTCATCAAATACTAAGACTATCTCTTCGGGTTTGATATTTATTGATTGGTCTTTAGGATTTGCCTCCAATAATTTTGGTGGGTCTTCATCTCTAGGTCCTCCCTGAGGTGTACTTTGTTTTGCGCATTGAGTGAATAATGCAACAGAAAAAACTAATAGAAAGGTGTATTTTATCTTCACTTTTTCTGAAGGATATATAGGTTGCTTGAATAATTACCGGTCTTTCTTCCTGATTGATTTGATTTTAATCCTGTCCAAAATGACTTGCTGTAATTGCTTAGTATATTGGAATTTGGGTTCTGATATTTTTCTGATAAAAGCGACACATAATAACTGTCGAATATCATGGGCTTTTTTTCCTTGATACTTAAATCAAATTCTTCTGCCAGATAATTTATAGACTTTTCATTGAAATGATAAAGATGTCTAGGCACATCCCAACCTGCCCAGAATTTTCCATATCGATTTGCATCTTCACTTTCAAAATTTGGGATTGCTAAAATAATATAACCATCTGATTTTAAATGACTTAATACCTTTTTGAACCCTTTTCTTAAAGAATGAATATGTTCTAATACGTGGAATAGCGTAATAATATCAAACTCTTTCTTTAGATCTAAATCAATAAGATTTTTATGGACTTTTTGTTGCAGATTTTCTTTTGCCAGCTTCCTGGCATTTTTATTTGGCTCTAAGCCTTCTACATTCCATCCGTTCTTTTTGGTATAAGCTAAAAACTCTCCAGTTCCACAGCCTATATCCAAAATTGATTTCTCTGTTTTTAATGATTCTATCAACTTGAATTTTTTCTTGATAGAATATTTTCTGACTTTAGAATAGATCAGAGCTGTTAAAGATTTGCTCTTAGTAGAATGGGAGTAATATTCTGGAAAGTCATAATAAGGAGCTATCGCTTTTTCTGTTGGTCTAGGATTGGTAAATACCAACTGACATTTCGTGCATTTACACAAAATGAATCTCTCCTTACTTACAGCGAAATCCGGGATCTCGGTGTAATTAAGAAAAAGCCCACTCTTACAAAGCGGGCATTTTGTTAATCTTTCTACAGGTTTATCTTCCAAGGTAAACAGTCAATATGGATAGGTCAGCTGGTGATACCCCACTTATTCGGGAAGCTTGACCCAATGTTTCTGGTCTAATTTTATTCAATTTTTGTTTTCCTTCAGCAGATAAAGCAGGGATAGCTAAATAATCAAATCTCTGAGGGATTCTAAAGTTTTCCATATTAGAAAGCTTCTCCACCATTTGCTGTTCTTTTTCTATATAGCTATCGTATTTGATTTGAATTTCTGCTTGCTCTAATACTTCGGTTGGATATTTTGATAAATAAGTAGCCAATTCTTTATCCAGCTTCTTCAAATCACTGATCCCGATTTGAGGCCTTTTTAGAAGTTTTTCAGCACTGATTTTTTCCTTGATAGCAGCTGTATCAATAGCTTCCAGCCCCTCATTTGTTGTTTCGTCAGGAAGTAGCTTTTTCTGCTTCAAATCATTGATCAATTTTGCAGTTTGCTCTTTTTTATCCTGCATCTTATCAAATCTTTTTTGATCAGCTAAACCGATAGAATAACCCAACTCTGTTAATCTCAAATCAGCATTATCCTGTCTAAGCAATAATCGGAATTCAGCTCTGGAAGTGAACATTCTATAAGGCTCCTCTGTACCTTTATTGATTAGATCATCTATGAGTACTCCTATGTATGCATCTGATCTTTTCAATATAAATGGATCTTTTTCCTGAGTTTTCAGTGCTGCATTGATTCCTGCAATTAGACCCTGAGATGCCGCTTCTTCATATCCAGTTGTACCATTGATCTGACCTGCAAAGAATAGGTTTTCTACTAATTGTGTTTCAAGTGTGATCTTGAGTTGAGTTGGTGGGAAGAAGTCGTATTCTATGGCATATCCTGGTCGAAACATTTTTGCATTTTCAAAGCCTGGAATTTGCCTCATGGCTTTCTGCTGAACATCTTCCGGTAGAGAAGTAGAAAAACCGTTTACGTAGATTTCTACAGTGTTCCATCCTTCTGGTTCAACAAAAATTTGGTGCCTTTCTCTTTCAGCGAAGCGGTTGATTTTATCTTCAATTGATGGACAATAGCGCGGACCCAAGCCTTGAATTCGGCCATTAAACATAGGAGATCTGTCAAAACCAGTTTCCAGTGTTTGGTGTACATCCTTATTGGTGTAAGTAATCCAACATGACCTTTGTTCTTTTAAGGGACTTGTTTCATCAGAATAAGAGAATTTTTCAGGGTTCTCATCTCCGTGTTGAACTTCCATTTTGGAATAATCGAGGCTTCTACCATCTACTCTTGGAGGAGTTCCGGTTTTCATTCTTCCTGCCTCGAATCCCAAGCTCACCAATTGTTCTGTAATTCCTTTAGCTGCTGCTTCTCCGGTTCTGCCTCCTCCAAACTGTTTCTCTCCTATATGAATGATCCCATTTAGGAATGTTCCATTGGTTAGGACTACAGTTTCTGATTCTATTTCTAAACCTATTCCAGTTTTAACACCTACTACTCTATTGTCTTTGACAATGATTCCAGTAATCATTTCTTGCCAAAAGTCCACATTGGGTGTTGCTTCTAAGGCCAATCTCCATTCCTCAGCAAATCTCATTCTGTCATTTTGAGACCTTGGAGACCACATGGCAGGCCCTTTTGATCTGTTGAGCATACGAAACTGTATCATGGATTTATCTGATATGATTCCAGACATTCCTCCTAGAGCATCAATCTCCCGTACAATTTGCCCTTTAGCCACTCCTCCCATAGCAGGATTACAAGACATCTGAGCAATGGTATTCATATTCATGGTACACAATAATACCTTAGAACCCATCTTTGCCGCGGCATGTGCTGCTTCACATCCGGCATGTCCTGCTCCTACTACTATGACATCATATTTTTGAAACATGATAATTTTCCTTTACTGTTTCACGTGGAACACTTACAGATTAAGTAAGTAATTTGGTTTACTGTTCCACGTGGAACACTATGATTTTTTATATAATTCAATAGCGAACTCTTCCTTGGTTCTCATGAGTTCTGCTTCTTCTTTTTTCTTGTCTTTGTATCCAATCAAATGAAATAAACCGTGACTTATCACCCGGCTTAATTCATCTTCCTCTTGGACTAGATGTTTGGATGCATTTTCCTGAACCCTATCAATACTGATGAAAATGTCTCCTTCGATAAGTCCATCTTCTTCTGAATTGTCAAAGGTGATAATATCTGTATAAGTGTGGTGATTTAAATACTCCACATTGATTTGGTACAAATATTCATCTGAACAGAAAATATAATTGAGATCTGAAATTTGATAGGCTTCCGATTTGGCTATTTCCTTAAGCCATTGCTTTCTCTTGTTTTTCTGCTTGAGCTGAAAAGGGCTGTCTTCAGTAAAGAAATTAATCGCCATGTTAATCCATGTAAAAGGAAAGGATTGTTTTCTTTCCGTTTTCTTCAAACTTTACCTCATCAGTCAAATGTCGAATCAAGAAGATTCCTCTGCCTCCTGGTTTGGCGATATTTTCCGGGGAAGTAGGATCAGGTAATTGTTCCAAATCAAAACCCTCTCCTTCATCTTCGATGATGAATTGCAGTTGATCCTCTTCTGCTTTCAATTCCAGATGAACCAGCTTGTTCTTGTTACTTTGGTTTCCGTGAATGATAGCATTACTGATACATTCTGTGACAGAAATCATAATATTCCCATAGATATCATCATTGATTTCAAACTTCTCGCGAGCATTGTCAATGAAGCTCTCAATGATTTTTATGTTCTCAATCAGTGATGGTATTGAAATTTTTATAGAATTCATTCCTTTTATATGCTATGGGTAATATTTATTTGCGTTTAATCTTCAATTTCTAAAACAATCGGACAATGATCCGAATGCACCACATTTGGCAAAATTACTGAGCTTTTTAATTTGTTCTGCATTTCCGCAGTAGCCATATGATAATCTATACGCCATCCCAGATTTTTTGATCGTGCATTTGCCCGATAACTCCACCAAGTGTATTGATGAGGGTCTGGATTAAAGTGTCTGAAACTATCCACAAATCCTGATTCGGTGAATTTATCCATCCAGGCTCTTTCTTCTGGCAAGAATCCTGAAGAGTTTTTATTTGACACAGGATTATGAATATCTATGGCCTTGTGACAAATATTATAATCTCCGCTTAAAATCAAATTAGGATGCTCTTTTCTCAAATCTTGCATATATCCATAGATATCATCCAAGAACTCATATTTGAAGTCTTGTCGAATATCTCCAGTGGTTCCTGAAGGAAAATACGCAGATAAAAAGGAGAAATTATCAAATACTGCTTGAATCAATCTTCCTTCATCATCGTATTTGTCCAAACCCATTCCCATTTTGATTGATTTGGGTTTGATTTTGGTAAATATGGCTACTCCGGAATATCCCTTTTTGACAGCAGGAAACCAATGTAACTCATATCCTAAGTCAGTAAATATACTTGGTTCAATTTGGGAAATATCTGCTTTAAGTTCTTGAATTCCAATGATATCTGGGTTTTCAGTCTTCAACCAATCCACAAATCCTTTGTTGATGGCAGCCCTGATTCCATTTACATTGTATGAAATAATTTTCATGCTTAATCAATCTCTATTTGGTACTCTTTTTCAAAATATTCCAAAACCTGAATCTTCAGGAGCTTTTCCTGCTCCAATAAATCGAAGTGAGGAAGTTCTTTTATTAGTTTCCAATGAGGCCAGCCTTCTTGATCTACAAAATCCAATTCGTAAAATCCTGCTAGACTTAAGACCTTGCAAACAGCAATATGCATCAAATCCTGCTTTTGCTCCTTTGAAAATGTCTTGGCCCCTTTTCCTAGTTCCTGAACACCTATTAGAAATAAAACTCCATTGAGATCTTTGGGTTTTTTCCCAATAGTATCTTCCAGCCCAACCAATAGTTTGGACCATTTTCTCTCCAGGTCTAGATCTTTTTTAAACACTTATATTATTGATTTTCAAGTTCTTCCCAATATTCGGTCGCCCTTCTTAAATGAGGAATGACGATGCTGCCACCTATTAATGTTGCGATGGAGAATACTTCAAATATTTCTTTGGAATTGAGCCCAGCTTCGTGGCATTTTCCCAAATGATATTTGATACAATCGTCGCATCTCAAAACCATGGAGCAGGCTAGACCGATCATTTCTTTCGTTTTGATATCCAAAGCACCTTCTGCATAAGCATTGGTGTCAAGATTGAAAAATCGCTTGATCACTTTATTGTCCGCGGCCATGATTTTATCATTCATGCGGGCTCTGTAATCGTTGAATTCCTCTATAAGATTCATTAAATTAATGGTTTAGGATAAATCTGCCGCAAATATACAGCTATTCTGCAAGCAGTTTGAATAACAGCAACTAAAGCGTATGCGTTTACTTTTTGTCAAAGATTTTTTGGATTTAATTTTTCCCCGCAATTGCGAGCTGTGCACAAGGGCTCTTTTCGACTACGAGTTTTGTCTTTGTACGATTTGTGAAGGCAAACTTCCAATAACTAGCTATCATCTTCGGGCAACTGACAATGATTTGAAGGATAAATTGCAGGGGTTGACAAGGGTTTTAAGAGTTTTGGCCTTTTTGAAGTTTACAAAAAATGGTAAAAGTCAGCGCTTACTTCATCAGCTGAAATACCGAAATAAGCCTCAAGTCGGATATTATTTGGGTAAAAAGTATGGTCAACTACTCTTAAAACAAGATTATTCAAAAAGCTGGGACTGCATTGTTCCGGTACCCTTACACCGAATGAAACTGAAAAGAAGGGGATACAATCAAAGTGAGGAATTTGCCAAAGGGCTTGCTGAAAGTCTGGGTATTCAAATGGAGAATATTTTAGAGAGAATAGTAGCAACAGAAACTCAAACCAAAAAAAGCAGACTGGAAAGAATGGGAAATGTAGAGGAGGTTTTTCAATTAAAAAGCAATATTTCAGTTCAAAACAGAAACATCTTACTAGTGGACGATGTCATTACTACCGGAGCAACTTTATGCTCCAGTGCAAATGTACTTTTGGCCAATGGGGCAAAAAACGTAGATTTAGCAACCATAGCCGCAGGAGGCAAAATTTAAACCCTATGATTGATATAGAGCATTTAAAGTACCCTATCGGAAAATTTCAGTTTGATCCTGAATCTGCCGAGGAAAATCTCAAAGAGGCGATCGAACAGATAAAATTACTGCCCGAGAACCTAAATAAGGCATTGAGAAATCTCAATGAATCTCAAATAAACACTCCCTACCGGCCTGGAGGTTGGACTGTTCGTCAAGTGGTCCATCATATTGCTGACAGTCACATGAATGCTCTTATCCGTTTCAAATTGGCTTTGACGGAAGATAACCCTACTATCAAACCTTATGATGAGGCTGCATGGGCCAAAATGTCTGATTATGATCTTGCAGTAAATCCTTCTTTGGATTTGATACGAATCATACATTTCAAATGGGTAGTACTTCTGGAAAAAATGGAGCTGAGCGATTTCCATAAAACCTATTATCACCCGGAAAATAAGAGGCAACAAAGCCTTTTGGAAGTTGCTTTGATGTACAGTTGGCACTCCCAACACCATCTCGCTCATATTCAGCACTTGGCCATTCGGGAGAACTGGGTTACAAAATAATATTTTGCTATCATGAACATTTCTCTAAAAAACCAAAGAATATTGGTCACAGGTGCTTCCAGAGGCATAGGAAGAGCTATAGCTCGTCAACTTTCTGAATCTGGAGCTGAAGTAATCGTCCATTTTAATTCCAATGCTGAGGAAGCAGAGTCTTTGTTGAGTCAATTCAAAACTCCAGGATTCATGGAGTCTTGTGATTTATCGGATTCCGGAAAAGTAGTGGGTTTTATTCCTGCATTAATAAAAAAATATGGGCCATTAACCGGATTGGTGAATAATGCCGGGGTTTCTATTCCTGCAAAAGATACTTTGCCTACCGATGAATGGCTGAAAATTTGGGAAAAAACCATGGCGATTAATTCCACAGCAGTTGGAATTCTTTGTAAAGAGTTTGTTGATCAGGCTAAAAGCCAGCAGAACGGTCGGATCATTACTATTTCTTCTAGAGCAGCTTTTCGAGGAGATACTACCGATTATCTGGCCTATGCGGCATCCAAAGGCTCCTTGGTAAGTTTGACAAGGTCAATTGCACGGCATTATGGGAAAATAGGCATTAAAGCCTTTTTAATTGCTCCAGGGTTTACCAGGACAGACATGGCAAATGAGATTTTATCGGAGTACGGAGAGGATTTTGCGCTAAATGATATTGCCTTGAACGAGCTGACTCTCCCTGAGGACATTGCTCCTATGGTCACCTTGCTTTGTTCTGGATTGGCTGATCATGCTACCGGAACTTCAATTGATATCAATGCAGGATCTTACGTGAGATAAAAACCCTATGGATAAGCAGGAATTTAGAAAGAGAGCCCATCAGTTAGTTGATTGGATGGCAGATTACTTGGAGGAGAAGGAAAAATATCCGGTTACACCCAATACAGAGCCCAAAACTATATACAATCAGCTTCCTAAAAATGCCCCTGAAAAGGGAGAATCATTCGATCAGATTTTTGAGGATTTTGAAAAAATAATTCTTCCTGGAATGACGCATTGGCAGCATCCCGCCTTTTTTGGCTACTTCCCGGCGAATAATTCAGAACCTTCCATCTTGGCAGAAATGCTCATGTCAACATTGGGTGCTCAATGTATGTCTTGGTTGACCTCGCCCGCAGCCACGGAATTGGAAGAAAGAGTTTGTGATTGGTTGAGGGATGCCAAAGGAATAGATTCATCCTGGAAAGGAGTCATTCACGATACTGCGAGCACCGCTACCTTAAGCGCTATATTAACGGCAAGAGAAAAAGCCAGTCATTATCAAATCAATGAAAAGGGCTTTGTTGGGGATATGGTTTTTCGGGTTTATTCATCTTCCCATGTTCACTCATCAATCGATAAGGCGATAAAGATCGCAGGTTTAGGTGTTCAAAATTTAGTTCGAATCCCTGTAAATCAGGAATTTGCCATGATTCCTGAGGAATTGGAAAAAGCGATAGTGGAAGATTTGAAAAATGGCTTTTATCCACTTTGCGTGGTTTCTGCTTTGGGTACCACCAGCTCAACTGCCGTTGATCCAATCGATGAGATCAGTAAAATCACGCAAAAACATGGCCTATGGCATCATATAGACGCTGCTTTTGCAGGTACAGCCTTACTTTTGCCAGAATATCAGCATTTGATGAAAGGACATGAAAAAGCGGATAGCTATGTGTTCAATCCTCATAAATGGATGTTCACTAATTTCGACTGTACCGTCCTATTCTTAAAGGAGCCTCAATACTTGGTCAATACATTTTCTCTCACACCCGAATACCTAAAGACTCAACTGGACAATGAAGTTAACAATTACCGAGACTGGGGCATACAACTAGGTAGACGATTTCGGGCTCTGAAATTGTGGTTTGTCTTGAGAACTTATGGATTAGAAGGAATTCGGGAAAAACTCAGAAATCATTTAAAACTGGCAAAAACAGTTGAGGGATGGATAATCAAGCAAGATAACCTGGAGGTTTTGGCTCCAGTTAATTTCAACACAATCTGTTTTCGATATACTCAGGCAGATTTATCAGTAGAAAAGCTAAATGCTATCAATGAAAAGTGGATGAATGAAGTCAATGCTAGTGGAAGGGCATTTTTTTCACATACTAAACTCGAGGGTAAATTTGTCATTCGCTGGGTAATCGGGCAGACCGATGTGGAACAAAAACATCTTGAAAGTGCATGGGTTTTATTAAAAGAAAAGCTTCTAAGCATTGTTTAATCTTATCTATGTATGGCTGCAAAAGATCCTGTTTTAACTCCTGAGTTACTGAAAATCATCAAAATATTCGGAATAGCTTCCATTTTGCTGGTTTTGGGTCTTTCCTTTTTCAATTCAAGAAGAGCCAACAATACGGGTGATGACCTAACCTTTCGGATGAGTGATGCTGCTAGAATCTATTTTTTAAATATGAAAGCCATCAATTATGATAGAGAAATCCGTTCAGATGCAGGAATGACTTTGTTCAGACATGAAGATCTAAGTGTTGGAAATGAAGACCTGGGAATTCAACTTGTACTTATTTTAAATCCGCCCAAAGATGAGGCTTACCTTTACCTTGAGCCCCAAAATTTTGATTGGCCCATTCAAATCAAATCGGGCGGAGAAACTTTCACTTTTAAAAATGGAAATAAATCAGATCATTTGTCAGCAATAAATCAACTAAAGGCTTTGATTCAAGGTGGAAAAATGATTTCTTTAGTCCAAAATGAAATAGAAATTCCGATTTGGAAAAAAAAATCAGAAAAAGAGGCGCTCAAGCAAGTATTTGAAGACTACGCACGCTTGATGGAATAAAGTTTTGTTCCTAACCGCTTAAATAACTGGACCAGTTTTGTTGCCTAAACTTAGGAACAAAATGATCGAAGACTTACTTAAAAACGCGCGACTTTCTTCCGGTGGTCGAAAGCTACTCACTTCAC
>Ga0189275_100199_pt1 | contig 67504 bp, 61 predicted proteins | sample N19A6minimetaG_FD_130329 | JGI IMG/M metagenome (GOLD analysis project Ga0189275, IMG submission 130329) | Marine microbial communities from the Costa Rica Dome - N19 A6 mini metaG | ecosystem: Environmental > Aquatic > Marine > Oceanic > Photic zone | place: Costa Rica: the Eastern Pacific...
CAAAGAATAAGAAACAATGGTACAGTTATCAGAAGTACAGTTGGCTTCAAATGCTACCTCTTCATCGCCCATTCCAGGAACAGGCTGAGGCATTGAAATACCCGTAGAACCACAGTTCAGCACTAACACATCTTGAGGGGTGATGGTAACAGGCGTTGCACTATTCACCATTTTGGTGATGTTCTTAGTAGCCACAGTAGGTGCAATGTTGTCTTCTACTGTGATGGTGAGTGTGGTTGTCGCAGAATTTCCAGCCTCATCGCTGCCAGTAAGAGTAACAGTGTTTGACCCTAAATCGGCACAACTGAAGGTTAGCTTGTCTAATGATAGCGTTAAGTCACAATTATCGGAAGAACCGTTGTTAACATCTTCTGGAGATACATTGACTTCTCCATTTTCATCTAGATACACCGTAATGTCTTTCCCGATAACGGTAGGAACAATGTTGTCTTCAATTTCAACATTGACGGTGTAGGTTGATGTTCCTGCAGTCCAAGTGATGGTGGTGGTGCCAGGATTTAGAGCAACTCCAGAGAGATTCGTTCCACTTCCGGTTGTAGCACCAGAAAGCACATATGTGGGAGCTGAGGTACAAGAAGCTGATGCAACAGGGGTAAATTCATTACCATCTATGATGTATGAGCAATCGTCTAACTCTCTAGTTACGGTACTTCCATTAGGCAGTCCGCCACCTGTTTGAGAGCCAATGCTTCCTGCAAAACCAAACCAGTGGTTTTCGCCTGAAGCTTGCTCCATAGACTGCCCTACAATCTGCCCAGCAATATTATTATGGCTCGCTTTATTAATGTGGGCCTTAGGTGCTAATAGTGAGCCAATGATAGAACCGTTACCTTGGATTTTTAGCGTTGTGGTGTTAGGAAAGTTGAAGAGAATATATGGTGCCACATGTTCACCTATGCCTCCCGTATTAAATACGTTCCAGTTAAATGTACCTGGTGCATCTACATTTACAATTAATATTCTGTTGGCACTTGGTTGGTTATTGTAAGTGAAAACTGATACTTTATTTAAATCGGTTCCTGTAACATTAAGTACATTAACTCCCGTCTGAAGGTTAATTTTGACTTGATTGGGAAGGTTTACGTTACTAATTGGGTTGCCATTTGGGTTAGTCAAGTTAGCATTGTTTGCCATTTGACTAATGGTATGAGAACTGGCTTCAAACTGAGCGAAGGCAGCATTGAAGTCTATAAGGTTTGCCTCAAAGATGGGATTGTTTTGCGCACTTACACCAAGCTGTTGAGCATTGGCTTGTAAATGAAGCCTCGGTGTGCTGTTATAGTTATTGTCTTTAGTGATTCTGATTGGAGAGTAAGCCCCGTTCTGGTCTGTATACCATGCTTTTGATCCGTTGGGATTGCCAATTTTAACATAGCCATTGTTGTTCACCTGCAGAGAGTTGCCGCTTCTGTAGTCAACCATTCCGCCAACTACTAGTGTAACTGGCACCCCGCCAACTTTGAAACTGCCTTTGCTGTTAACAGATACTTGGTAGCTTCCATCAATTATGAGGTTTCCGCCAAGCGCCACAGCCCCTTCGGTTTCATTGTTTTTTAGCTTCAGGTCATTCTTTACGAAGACGTTGAAACCCAATGCTGGATCGAATGGATTAGCAATAGACGCACTAGCTCCGGGGCCAAATAGGTCACAATTGGCAGACTGTGCTTGAGCTTGAATGCTCAGTATAGGCAATGTGCAAAGACATGCAATAGCAAAAATTAGTAGGTGTCTCTTAAACCCACCAATAGGTTGTTTCATCACTCTCGTGTTTTGGTCAAAGATGTAGTTAGCTTGGATTCACCTAATACTTGTCTAAGATTAAGACTACACCTTGTTAAAGACCACATTTACGTGTGATTCTAGAAACTAGGTTTAGGTGATAGGATTTCTGTGAAAGGCATACAAATATACATAAATATGTATTTCACACACATTTATACGTTGTTTAATTTCTCAGAAGACACTGGTAATCAAGAAGGTTAAGCAGGCTTGACCTAGCGAGGAGTTGTAAAATTAGAGCTCCAAACAGTTGGTCAGTTTTGTAACCTTTTGCTTACAAGTGTTGGATCCTAATTCCTTAAGCTTAGCGGCTCTCCATATAAGATTGCCATTTACCTCACTAGTTGTACCTACATCAATGCACATCTTGTGAGTACCTGACAAACCATTCCCAAAACCAATCAAGTCCGTGATGAATGCTTTGTGCTTATCGTCTGTCTGAAAACCCGGAACAATGCCACCTGTACTCAAATGAGCGGGGAAGGTTTTTATAGTCGGAGTTTCAGTTAGTTGCATTAAAAAATGTATTAAGCCTACCTTACTAGGCTGTCAGTAAATTTCTTTGTGGTGTTTTTTCTGTTTCTAGGCTTATGCCTTTGCTTGCTAAGTATTCTTTCAATGAAAACTCCGTTTCAGCATCAGCCTCCAAATATTTCTCTATAGTGCACCAAGCTTTAATACCTAACACCACATGTTTATCCTTAATGCGTTTCGCAAAAACACGTGGAGCTGGAGTTTTTAATAAGCTATTATTCCTGTCTAGATAGTCTCTAATGAATTGCTTCACTAAACTCATATTGTTAGAAATCTCAATAGAAACATTAACATCTAGGTTGACAATGTTCTTATGACTGAGGTTGTGAAGTTCACCAGTATAGATTAGTGTGTTGGCTATTTCAACTGGTTCGCCATCCATATTTTTTAAAATAGTTTTTTTGTAGCCAGTGTGTTCTACTGAGCCAACTTGACCGTTTATTTCTATAAAGTCTCCTTTTTTAATTGGGTTGAAAACACGGATGAGTAACCCGCTTATCATGTTGAAAGCAGGGTAGAGTGTTTGTTTAGTTTTTCTTATCAACTGACCCATAGTTGTTAGATTGATTTGGGTGTTGAACCCCAATCCTTATACCAACTACGTGTTTTACCTATTTGACCCTACCAACAGCAGAAAAAAATATTTGAAATGCGTAAAACTATTCCCGAAGTGGGAAATGAGTCCTGATGTTGGAGACCCAATTGCTAGTGCTGATCCATCAAGATTTGATTGCCATCGGGATCTTTCAGCATGATGCATGCTGGGCCAGTACTGGTTTCATCACATTCATTATCAATTTGAATATCTTCTACTTTTAGCGATTTTTGAATGGACCTGACATTAGGAGGGTTGAAGGTGATGACATTTTCAGGGAACATATCTTGAAACAGACCAATCTGGGTTTCTCCATTTTTAAGCATCAACCATTTTTGGTCAATTCCCCCACAATCGGGTACTGGTTCGAATCCTAATTTTTGATAATAAGCAAGAGAAGCGGAAATGTCTTTTACCGCTAAAGCGAGGTAGTTTTGGCCTAAGTTCATGATGGGTAGTTGAAAGTGACATCATGAATATAGTTAATAGCTATTTTAAATTGTGGCTATACACTTCAATTCAATGGCAATGGGAGTTGGTAGAGAGCTGATTTCGACTGTGGTTCTACAGGGTTGATTGTCTTTGAAATATTCAGCATAGATTTTATTGTAGGTGGGGAAGTCGTCTTTCATATTGGTAAGAAAAACGGTTACATCTATCAGTTTATCCCAGCTACTGCCAGAGGCTTCAAGAATTAGTCGGACATTCTTGAAAACTGAGTGGCATTGTTCGGCAATGTCGTAGGAGATGATTTCTCCGTTTTCAGAAAGCTCAACGCCAGGGATTTTCTTTGTGCCTTTTTCTCTTGGCCCTACCCCGGAAAGGAAAAGCAGATTGCCTACTTTTCTAGAGTGTGGATAGAGTCCAACTGGTTCTGGGGCTTCATTGCTGTTAAATGCTTCACTCATTTCAAATCCTTTATAAGTTCAATACGATAGTTTTCTATCTCGTCTTTCGGTTTTACACTGTATATCTGAAAACCATTATTGATGGCAAAAGTGAGCATAGCCTTGTGTCGGTTCAAGGTTTTAAAGCGAATGGCACTGAAACCATTTTCCAGTGCCCACTTTTCTTGAAAGTCTGCCAATTTCTTAGCCAGACCCATTTTTCTATATTTTGGAATTACCCCGCCCAGCCAACTGTATAGGGTGCCATCTTCAAACCTATCGTAGGCTATTTTGCAGCCCACAGGTTTTTCTTCTACCCATGCTATGGCGATGAGCTTCGGTTTATTGGCCATTCTTTCCACATAATGATCGGTAGAAAGCAATGGGTCAAACTCGGGTAGTCCTCTTAGAACTTCCAAAGCTTCAGAAAAACTACCCTCGAGAATTTCCATTTTTATGAATTCATGATTTCTTCAATCTCCTCAGCCTCAATAGGTATGTTCCTCATCAGGTTGAAGTGACCGTCTTCAGTAATTTGGATGTCATCTTCCAAACGAATACCAATCCCTTCATTAGGAATGTAAATGCCTGGTTCAATGGTGAACACCATGCCTGGTTTGAATTCGGTGTAAATACTGGCAACATCGTGAACATCTAGCCCTATGTGGTGTGAAGTTCCGTGCATAAAGTACTTCTTGTAGGCAGGCCAGTTAGGGTCTTCGTTCTTAACATCTGTTTGATCTAATAAACCAAGCCCTATTAATTCGCTAGTCATAATTTTACCAACCTCTTTATGGTATTCAGGAATACTATTTCCTGGAGTGAGAATGGCATTTGCCTCGTTTTTCACTCTTAAAACCGCATCGTAAACTTCTCTTTGTCTTTTGGTGAATCGGCCATTAACCGGAATGGTACGGGTCATGTCTGCATTGTAGTTGGCGTATTCGGCCCCAACATCAAGAAGCATTAAATCACCATCTTTCAACTGAGCTTTGTTTTCGATGTAATGAAGTACGCAAGCATTACCGCCACCAGCTATAATTGGGGTGTAAGCAAAGCCTTTAGATTTATTTCTGATGAATTCATGTAAGAATTCTGCCTCAACTTCGTATTCCCAAGTGCCAGGTTTAGTGAATTTCAGAACTCTTCTGAAGGCTTTTTCAGTTATGTTACAAGCCTCTTGCATCAACTCAATTTCCCTAGGCTCCTTAACTGTCCGCAGGTCATAAATTTCAGGTGCGAGACGCTCATACTCATAATTAGGATAAGTATTTCGGATCCATTTACTGAAGCGGTCGCTGCGAGTTTCTACTTCTGTTGAATTTCTGATGTGCTCATTGTGATAAAGGTAAATATGCTCACATTCAGCCAAGATAGTCTTGAGGGTTAGCTCAAATTTATCGTTCCAAAGAATGGTCTGAACACCTGAAGTTTCTTGGGCTTCTTCTTCGGTGTACTTGTGGCCTTCCCACACCGCAATATGTTCATTGGTTTCACGAAGGAAAAGCACCTCCTTAAATCTATCGTCTGGGAAGTCGGGGGCTATGATTAGGGTAGATTCTTCCTGATCAATACCTGAAAGATAAAGCATGTTGCTATTCTGTCTGAATGCCATGGTGCCATCTGCATTAGTTGGCATAATATCGTTAGAGCAGACAATTACAGCCGAGTTTGGCTTTAGTCTGGCTTTCAGTTTTTCCCTGTTTTTAATGAAAAGGTCTTTACCGATGTGTTCGTATCTCATAAGCTCATTTTCGTTTGTAGCGAAGTAAACAGGAAACAATGAGAAATTAAAGGGAAGTGTGATGAGACTCAACTAAGAACTAAATTCTTCATTCATTCATCGGTTAACGATTTTTTTAGTTGTGGTCTAGATTGACTAATTTGAAACGTCAATAGATATGCATGAACTCATCCAATTTGATCAAAACTCTATGCGTCCTTATTGCGCTGACATCCCTCTCATGTACTAGAGGCCAAAGGGAAGTTAAAATCGAAATATCTTTAGAAGCTCTTGAAGTAGAAGGTAGGTTGCTTAATGCTGAGGCTCTGGATATTTCTGAAGAGCATTTAATGATGGCGTTTAACCTGTTGGTTGTTGGAGACAAGCTGGTTATTTGTAAGCCTTTTGCTCAGCCAAATTATTTTGAGGTCTACAATGTTAAATCGTTAGAATACCTTGGTGGCTTCATTAAGCAAGGTGGTGGTCCTGGAGAGTTTGCTGGAGTTTTAAGATCAACAATAGCTTCTCAAAAGGAACACAGGGTCGGGTTTATTGCCAAGGATATGGGGCGAAGTTATTATGAGTTCGATATTGACTCTGCATTGAAGGAACAAGGATACCTTACGAAAGAAATAGCTGAACTTGATGTGTTCGGGTTGAATAGAACGGAGAGGAACAATCAAGGTGAGTTTGTTTCATTAAGTCTTAGTTCTCCAAATCGGATAGTGGTTTTTGATCGAGAGGGACAAAATCCGAGAGGGTATTTCAAATATCCTTTTCAAGACGAACAGTCCGAACTTAGAACAGAAGCTTTTGGAATGGCTTATCAAGCATTCACGGTTAGAAATTTCAGTGATAATAGGCTTGGTGTTTTTACCATGAATATGCCAAACTGGGATATCATATCATTCAATCAGCCAGAACCTGAGTTAGTGGCTTCACATCATTTAGGAATGGGACAGTTTAAAGACTTATCTGAAATTAAAGAGAAGAGCAGAACCTACGGTGTGGCTTATTCATCTCAGAATAAGGAAGGATTTTTAGATGTGACGGCCAATGATGAATATATCTATGCTCTGTATTCTGGAAAGAACTTTGAGGGCCATGGTGATGATAAGGATTTTTCTAAAAAAGTAGTTGTTCTAAACTGGGAGGGAGAAATAGTGGATAGGTTGCTTTTGGAGTATGACACTAAGATTATTTCTGTAGACCAAGAGGGGCGCTACCTATATTCAATAGTTGAACAACTCAATAAAATTGAAGTAGTACGCTACAACCTGAAATCAGTAATCGACTAGTTTTAGAAGTTGGTTTTTCTCAATCTCAAGCCCACACTTAAAGTGCCCTTTTGGGCAAGCCTTTTTACCATGTAATCCGCAAGGCCTACAGGCCAAAGGTTTTTGAATTTGAATAACTCTTGAATCATCCGAAAGCGGTCCAAAGCCAAATTCTGGAATAGTAGAACAGAAAATCGCAGCGGTCGGAGCGTTCATGGCACTGGCTAAATGCATTGGAGCGCTGTCATTCACGTAGTTCATTTGGGCATCGTGCATTAAGGCTGCAGATTCCAAAAGGCTAAGTTTTCCGCAAAGGTTATGAGCATTCGAGTTGCCACTTTTTTCTATAATTTCATCGCAAAGAGCCTTGTCTGTTGGTGCGCCAAGCGCATAAATGAGACCATCGAACTTGGTTTCTGCCAAAAACTCAATCCACTTTTCCTTTGGGTATTGTTTAGTAAACCAAACAGATGCAGGAGCAAAACAGATAAACTGATCTGTTTTTAGTTTCCTTGCTTTATCAAAATCTTCTGCAGATGGATAAAGCTTTGGCTTTGCCGGATGCTCATCGGTAAACTCAGCTATTAGATTATGATTGCGTTCTATCTCGTGGCTTCTATTATTGATCAGATGAAGTACTTTTTTATTGAAAGCCCAGCTGAATGGGTTCTTGTCAAACCCTACTTTGATTTTAGCCCTTGAGAAAGCGGTAAGAAAGCCAGAATTGGCAAAGCGCTGAATGTTTACTACTAAATCATACTGTTCAGAGCGAATGGCTTTCAGCAACTTCAGTAGGTTTTTATACTTGCCTGCTTTCTTGTCCCAGACCAGTGTTTGGTTCAAGAAAGGATGGTTTTTTACCAAGCCTTCGTTCCCCTTTCTAACCAAAAAGTCGAGTTGAGCTTGCGGATAATACTGATGAAGTTTTTCTAAAACTCCAGTGGCTAAAATTACATCACCAATAAAAGCGGTTTGAATAACCAGTATTTTCTGAAAGGGCTTAGTCATAGGGCCAGCAAAGATATAGGAATCAGTTTACATCGTCATTCTAATACAAATGCGAATCTGTCCGTTTGATATGGAGATTCCTCCCGATAGCTATCGGGACGGGAATGACAGTAGGAGGAAGGGGAAGATATCTTACATGTAAAGTGTTCTTATTCTGCTCAATAAAGCCTTAACTTTGCCCGTTCGAAGGAAGGCGATGGTCGATTACAATCTTATTTCATTACCCAACGGCATTAGAGTAATTCATAAAGAGGTTCCAAGTACTAAAATTGTGCATTGCGGATTTATTTTGGATATCGGTAGCCGAGACGAGTCAGAAGAGCAGGCTGGAATTGCTCACTTTTGGGAGCACATGGCTTTTAAAGGAACTAAGAAGAGAAAGGCTTTTCACATTCTCAATAAACTAGACTCTGTTGGCGGGGAGCTGAATGCCTATACCACCAAAGAGAAAATATGCTTCTATGCATCGGCATTGGATAAGCACATGGAAAGCGCCTTCGAGTTATTGAAAGACATTACGTTCGATTCCATTTTTCCAGAAAAGCAGATTGAAAATGAGCGCGGGGTAATTCTAGAAGAGATGTCTCTCTACCACGATAATCCTGAAGATGCTATTCAAGATGAGTTCGATCGAGTCATTTTCAAAGATCACCCTCTAGGCCAGAACATTCTTGGAACACCAGAAAGTGTTAGGTCTTTCCATAGAGCAGATTTTCAAGGGTTTTTAAAAGCCAACCTTAATACAGAGCGCGTTATTTTCTCTTGTGTGGGTAATGTGTCTTTCAAGAAAGTACAGCGCTTGGCCGAAAAGCATTTTGGTGAGATACCAAAAATTGAAGCTGCCAGAATTAGAAAACCCTTTGCTGAATACACTCCTGAAAAGGAAATTATAAGAAGAAATATCTCTCAAGCGCATTGTGCTATTGGAGCAACGGGCTACCCATTGACCAGCAAAAAGAGACTCCCGCTTTTTATGTTGATCAATATTCTTGGAGGCCCAGGCATGAATTCTAGGTTGAACTTGGCCTTACGCGAGAAGTATGGTTTTGTGTATAATGTAGAAGCCAGTTACCACCCATTTGCAGATACAGGTCTCTTTGCCATTTACTTCGGTACAGAGCAAAGCCAAGTAGAGCGTAGCCACAGAATCATAGCTAGAGAGCTCAAAATGCTGAAGGAAAAACCGCTTGGTGTCATGCAGTTGCACAAAGCCAAAGAGCAGTTGGTAGGTCAATTGGCCATGGCAGAAGAGAATAATGCGAGCCTGATGCTCATGTTAGGTAAAAGCATTCTAGACTTAAATAGAGTAGATAGTCTTGAAGATGTTTTCGATAGAATCCGAAAAGTTAGTAGTTCCGATTTAATGGATATTGCCAATGAAATGTTCGATGCACAGCGATTAAGTTACCTCACCTTTTTACCACAGAACTAATGGAGTTTATTCCTGAAGATATTCAAAAGTACGTTGAAGAACACTCTGGAAAAGAATCGGAGCTGCTTTCTAAACTAGATAGAGAAACACATCAGAAGGTACTCATGCCAAGAATGCTTTCTGGTCATTTGCAGGGGCGAGTGTTATCTATGGTTTCTCACATGATGAAGCCTAGCCGAATTCTCGAGATTGGAACATACACAGGTTACTCTGCTATCTGCTTGGCTGAAGGGCTTGCCGAGGGTGGAAAGCTCATTACTCTAGACAAGAATGAGGAAATTGAAGAAATGGTAAGAGGCTATTTCGAAGAAGCCGGTCTGTCAGATCAGATCGATTACCGAATTGGCAATGCCATGGACTTAATCCCTGATATTGAGGGGCCTTTCGATTTAGTTTTCATAGATGCGGATAAGAAAAATTATCTGAATTACTTTAACTTAGTCATTGAAAAGGTTCGGATAGGAGGCTTTATCATTGCCGATAATGTATTGTGGAGTGGTAAGGTGGTTCAAACCGAAAAGAAAATTGATACCGATACGCAAGCAATTCTCGACTACAATCGTTCCATGGAAGAAGATGACAGAGTTGAGAACGTTTTATTACCCATCAGAGATGGCCTCATGGTGGTAAGAAGAAAACAGTGAGAAAGACATTCACCGCACTACTCATTCTCCTGCTGGCTTCGTTACGCTTACTAGCGCAAGCCCCAATCACTGTCCCCAATGAAATGGAGTTTGCTGGCGTTAAGCTGAAGATTACAGCAGATGCCCGTAAAGAAATTGAGGAAACACTAGACCTGCTTACCCGCAGCCAATATCACTTTCAAATACTTGTAGATCGCTCAAGGCTATATATGCCTTATGTTGAGCAAGTGCTAAAGCAAGAGGGTATTCCAGAAGATTTTAAATACCTACCTATTCAGGAGAGTCAGTTTATTTCAGACGCAGTCTCTACTTCCAATGCCGTAGGCTTTTGGCAGTTTAAAAAGGCTTCAGCTCAAGAACTCGGGCTTCGTGTAGATAATGTGGTAGATGAACGAAAGCACATTATAACCGCAACCATTGGAGCAACCAAATACTTCAAAAGGAGCAATTTCGTGTTCGATAACTGGGTGCTTTCTCTTCAATCTTACTTGCAAGGGCTAACCGGTACGCAGAGGTCGGTTGATGATAAATTGTATGGCGCCAAGTCAATGACCATCAACGGGAAGACACACTGGTATGTGAAGAAGTTTTTGGCGCATTATCTGGCTTTCCAAGATTATGTGGGCAGTGGTAAATACCGAGACGATTTTAGTTTACATAATTATGAAGGAAGGGGAAAGACCCTTCGTCAGGTAAGTTCAGCTACTAACACCAATTATGAAGAGCTCAAAGACTATAACAAGTGGCTGAATCAGTCGAAAATTCCTGACGATAAGTCTTATATGGTTTTTTACCCTGACCCGAAGAGAAACCATAGTCCGGTGGTTGCTTCTTCAGGAGATAAACCTAAATCTTCTGGAACTTCTACTTCTTCTTCGGGCTCATCTAAAACTACCAGTAGCTCCAACACTTCAAGCGGTCAATCAAACGAAAGATCCATGCGCTTCAGGCCAATTGCTGGCAATGTGGGCGCTTTTCCTAGAATAAAAGGTAATACAAACATGGCGTATGAGCCAGGGCAAATTGAGTTGAACGGTATTCCGGCAATTCGTGCAAAACAAAACGAAAGTCTACAAACCCTTTCTCGAAGAACAGGGGTGAAAATAAAACGCCTTAGGAAGTTCAACGACATTGGTGAAAGAGGAAATGTTCGTGCAGATAAGTACTACTACCTCAAGAATAAAAAGAACAAGGGTAAGGTGCATTATCACATTGTTCAGCCAGGGGAAACTCTTTGGTCCATTTCACAAGATTACGGTATTAAGCAGAAAAAGCTGATGCACAAAAACCGCATGAGAGACAGCGAGCAACTGAAGGTGGGGAGGGTGCTCTGGTTAAGATTTATTCGCCCAAAAGATATTCCTGTAGAGTATAGCAATGTGCTTCAGCCTCAAACTACTCAAGCGGCATCTCAGCAAGTTTCAGTTGAGCCAGAGAAAACCATAGAGCAACGGGTTGAAAGACCTCGAACTGTAGAGGTTCCTTTAAAGGATGACAACGAAGTCTTTATTGAGCCAACTCCACTAAGGCGATTGGAAAATACAGCCACCGATACGGTAATCACTCATAAGGTGAAGTATCAAGAAACCTTCTTTGCTGTTTCTAAAGAGTACGGAGTAGAAATAGATGAAATATTGGAGTGGAATAACCTACAAGTAACCAATGGCCTTCAGATAGGGCAAGAGCTCAAATTAATGGTGCCGAAAACTCGATTTAAAACGGCTGAACCCAAAAATGAGGTAATAACTCACGAAGTTCAAAAAGGGGAAACTATGTGGGCAATATCTAGAAAATATGGCGTTGAAGTCGAAGACTTAAAGATGTGGAACAACAAGGCAGATAACACCCTGTCTTTGGGCGAAAAGTTGATTATTCGTAAACCAAATTAGATTTAACTCACCAGTGGTCAAAAAGCCGCTGCTATTTTTCAGCCCTTTAATTTACTCCATTACATTTGCAGCAGATTTTTAGGAATGTTTCAAAAGACTCTTCTATTTCTTTCCTTCTTTCTTTGTTTTCACTTGGCTTGGGCACAAGAACAAGAAGCCGATTCTACACTTTTGCCTCGTCCAGAGATCATTAACCCTGAAGACACTATTACTTATTGGAAAAATGGTGGAAACTTCAACCTAAATATCCAGCAGGTAGGGCTTACCAACTGGGCAGCCGGAGGTAGTTCTTCTTTGGCTATTGGAGGCATTGTAGAAGGTTTTACCAACTACGAGAGAGAAGAGGTGGTCTGGGAAAATAAGCTCAAGATTGGTTACGGTATTATCAGAAACGGAGATAACTCTAATCGCTTTGAGAAAACGGATGATGCAGTTATTTTGAACTCTAAGTATAGCCAGAAAATGAGTCAGGAAATACTGATGACAGCCACTATCAACTTTAGGACTCAAATGGATGAAGGGGTGAAGTTGGAAACGGTTTCTGGCCAATCTGAAAAGAGAAGAGTACTCATCTCAGACTTTATGGCGCCAGGTTACCTTCAGGCTTCGCTAGGTTTAACCTATAAGCCCACAGATTGGGGGTTAACAGCTACGTTGGCACCCTTTGCTGGTCGATTTACATTTGTTCTGAATGACTCTTTAGCAACAGCAGGGTCTTTTGGTGTGGCAGCCGGTGAAAGGATTAGATCTGAGGCTGGTATTTCGCTCATAGGTTCTTTCAAGAAAACTCTGATGAAGAATGTAGAGTTTGAAACCAATTACAACTTCTTCTCAAACTATGAGAAATTCCCGAATACAGTAGTAAACGTAGAAGCAAGCCTAAACCTAAAAGTGAATGACTTTATACAGTCAAAAATTAATACCCAGCTTATTTATGACGATGATGTTAAAGTCACTCGGTCTGATGGTACTCGGGGTAGGGATATTCAGCTCAAGAACGTAATCACGGTTGGCTTTATTCTGAAGTTTTAGCTATTCTTCTTTAATTGTATCTATGGATATCCAAAGTTTAAAGATCGATTTGGCCCAAAAGATTCTTGAATTGAAAGATCAATCTACTTTAGCTAAAAATGCTTCTGTTTTGAACGATAGTGCCATAGTTGCTTATTTAACCAATGGGGAACCTCTTACAAAAACGGACTACTTAAAAACACTAAGTGATGCCGAAAAAGAAATTGATTCTGGAGATTTTTTAAGTCATGAAGAGGTAGTTAAAACTTCTAATGACTGGTAAGAATATTCGAGTAATTTGGAGTAAGAGAGCCCTCAAATCCCTCAAAGAGATTTATGCTTATTACAATCAGTTTTCGCAAAAGGCCGCCATTAACCAGAGAGATAGGATTCTTAAGAAGGTAAGTGAGATTAAATTTTTAGAGCAGTATTAGGTTGATGAATTAAGCTCAAATCATCGAAGAATCGTGGTCTCTCACTACAAAGTGGTCTACAGATTTGAAGGTAAGCAGATCAGAATTCTGGCAATTTTTGATAGTAGACAGGATCCTAGTAAACATGAAGATGTAATTAGAACTCTGGATCTAACCCAAGCTTTTCTTGAAGGTCGCGCAGGGCAGGGTATTTTGATTTAAGATGCTCAAACTTCTCTCTGTCGGTATAAAGCATTCTGCCTTTTTCAATTTGTCTTATTTCTGAACTGATTGTCACGTTGTCGTTGGCTAATCCGTCTCTTAGAAATTGAAGTAAATCTGCTCTAAAGCGTTCAAAAGTAGGTTCTAAGGCCTCATTAGCAATTGGGATAATCACATGCATATCCTTCAGTGTATAAGGCTCTTTTAAGATGAGTAGTTCATGCTGGAGGCCTCTTTTCTCACGTTCCTCTACAAACTTATTATAAACTTCATCGAGTTGTTCTGCAGTAAAAGGTGTTTCTCTCAAGGAACCAACCACTACTTCTTCCTCTTCGGTATCATCTTCCACTGGCTTTTGCATAGCCGCCTTCAAAGAGTTAAGGTCGGAGGGAATGGCCATGGTTTTACCCGATCCTGGCCTTCTAACCTTTCTGGTGGTGGGTTGTGCTACTGGCTGAGTTTCTTCCGAAGCAGCAGGTGCTGGTGGGGAAGCGGGAGAGCTAGGTTCTGAATCTTGAGTAGGTTGAGTTTTGGTTTCAACTTTTGGTTCAGGTTCAGTTTTCGACTCTGAAGCTGGAGTAGTTTCTTTCTTCTCTGCTTCTGACTTTTTAGATTCAGACTGCTCTAGAATTTTTTTTTTGATGAGTCGTCCAAAACGCTCACATCAGCCAGTTGAAGGGCAGTTGTTAGGTGTGCCATCTTCAATAGTGCTAGCTCTACATGTAAGCGCTGATTCTTACTTCCTTTATACTGAATATCGCACTGGTTGGCAATATTTAATGCAGTAAGTAGGAATGACATCGGAACTGCGTTCGACTGTGTTTGGTACTTGGCTTTTACTACATCAGAAACCTCTAACAACTGTATGGTAACATTGTCTTTGCTTACCATTAGGTCACGGAAATGGCTGCTTAGCCCGATTATGAAGTTATGACCATCAAAACCCTTTTTCAGGATCTCATCGAAAATCAATAAAGTTTCCGTAGTGTTTTGAGCCATTAAAGCCTCAGTCATTCTGAAGTAATAATCATAATCCAGAATGTGCAGGTTTTCTATGGTAGCTGCGTAGGTAACCTTCTTTCCGTGTGAGAATGTCACAATAAGGTCGAAAAGAGAAAGTGCATCTCTCATGGCACCGTCAGCTTTTTGACCAATTAGGTTAAGCGCTTCATCTTCAGCTTCAATACCTTCCTTCTCAGCAATCATTTTCAACTGACCTGAGATGTCACTTACCTCAATTCTGTTGAAGTCGAAAATCTGACAACGAGAAAGAATGGTAGGAATTACCTTGTGCTTCTCGGTAGTTGCTAGAATAAAGATGGCGTAAGAAGGCGGCTCTTCTAGAGTCTTCAAAAACGCGTTGAAGGCCTGATTCGAAAGCATGTGAACCTCATCTATGATGTATACCTTATACTTGCCTTGCTGCGGAGGATAACGCACCTGATCGATCAGGTTTCGGATGTCATCTACCGAGTTATTAGAGGCAGCATCGAGCTCATAGATATTGAAAGAATCGTTGCCTAAAAGCGGATTGTCAATGGATTGTTCGTTGATTAATCGAGCCACAATTCTGGCGCAGGTAGTTTTACCAACCCCTCTTGGACCACAGAAAAGCAGTGCCTGAGCTAACTGCTCATTGTCAATTGCATTTTTAAGGGTAGTAGTAATGTGCTCTTGACCTACAACCTCTTCAAAACCAACCGGCCTATATTTCCGTGCCGAGACAACGAATTTTTCCATTGCCGCAAGATATAAATTTGAGTTAGATGTTCAGAGTTCAAAGTTCAATTTTGAGGAAAAAGTAATTAGGAACCGCCAAGTGCGCTGAGGTCGCAAAGGTGGACTTGGTTTTCCATCTTGAGCGCAGCCGAAAGATCAACCAAGGTTTTTCAGGTAGACCACTCCGCTATGGTCGAGGTGGAAAAGATTAGCTTTCCCTTTTTTCATCTCGACTCTATGGAGAGATCGGCCAAGTGAAATCATAGTGAAGCTTTTAAGGCTGTAGAAGAATATTAGCAGGATGATGTCGCTCCTCTGGAGCTAGGATCACTTTCCAGGGAGTCCGGTTATGACATTTCGCTCGTACCGATCTCAATGGCTCGGTTAAGTTTTGGCTACAGAGAAGCCTAATGTCATAACTTTAGGTAGACACTAATATGAGCTTCGTAGAAGCGGTATTTCTTTTCTCATCGACCTCTAAATATCCATATGAGGATATCTCGCTCTGATAAGCATAAAGAAACCGTAGGCTACTAACCCTAAGCCAGTGAATGAAAATGCGACTGTTCCCAACGTGTTTTGGAGCCAAGAAAAGGCCTCCTTAGTTCCTCCAGCTTCATCGGGATTTAGAAAATAGGCTGCTCTAAAGATCAAAAAGGCAATGATGGCAAATACAATGGCTCTTGCGCTGAAACCAATGCGCGCTACTCTGGTCAGTACTTTTCTTCCAGTTTCGTTTAGTTTATCATCACTGATTTTCTTTTTATGGAGCTTAGACCAACCGATGGTAGCATCGAAAATGGCTCGACCCAAAATGCTGGCAGAAACAATGTAAAGCATAGCTCGTCCATAAGGCAAGTCTAATACTTGTTCAATAAGTAAAGAGGTTTGTTGGTTATCTGTATTGCCCCTAAGAAAAATTTTAAAGGCCGAAAAGGTGATGAGACTGTACATAAACCCGCCAAGAAAAAATCCTGCTCTAACACCTAGTCCTCTTAGATCATTTCCCCAATCGTCAGTGCCCTTAATGGCTTGGTAAAATCTGTATAGCGAATAGGCGCCAAGGCCAACACCTACAGCCACCAGTAGTATTTTACCAAAGGCCTGCTGAGAAATAAAGAGCAGTACATCGGTGCTGTCGGCTTTTTGACCCATTCCAAAAATGGTAAAGGCCGCTAAAATACCCATAAGTATATAGACAATGCCCTTAGTGCCGAGTCCCGCTTGAGCAAGTATTGTGGTTGTTTTGGCCATTAATCGATCTAATATGAATTGGTGCTCACTTTCTTTAAAAATAGTATGAATTTATAAGACCAGATTTCGTCTTTTGGTTTGAATTTTTTTCCTACTAAAAGAATATAGGTTCTTATTCAGCCAGATGAGGTTTAGGGACTTCTTGTCGATTTAAGTTATTGAGTTTAACCTAAGGCCGAAAAGCTAAAAAAACCACTCAAGCAAGCTTGGTGGTTTTCTAAAGTCTTCAACGCAATTAATTTGTCGTTTTTGTGGAGCCGGAGGGATTCGAACCCTCGTCCAGATAAGGAACACTAAGTGCCTTCTACATGCTTATTCGCTGATTAATTTTCGAGTTTGTTAAGGACAGCAACCACCCTAATCCAAACCTTATCCGCGATTAATTTTACGCAAATGTCACGACAACCACTTACGCTAGTTCTGCATGATGATGTCTCATATTCCCACCCGGCAGAACGAGGGGTGAGAGAGACACATTGCTATCTAATACTAATTAGGCAGCAAGGGCGTATTGTCTTTCGCCAATTAAAAGGATGAAAGTTTTATTTAAGGGAAATACTAACAACTCCCTGCATGCTTACACTCGCATTGCACATACTGTCAATTCCAGTCGGCCCCATATGTTAATAATTTTGCCGTATGCAAAAGGATTACAAATGTAAGGGCTTTTTTGTTCCAAGCTAATGCTAAGTTAGCTTTATAATACTAGGTGAGATTCCGGATATTTTTCTTCCTCTTTTTGAATTTGGAAAGAAAAATTGCGGAATGACGTTTAATCCTTATTGTTGTTCCTCTTCCACTCCGTCATCGCAATTCTTACTTCTCCAAAGGTATACTCATCACCTAATTGGCTTTTGATTTCTGTTAAGGTGGTGGTTTCTGGGGTGATCAGGCTGAGGATGTTTTTAAGCTTTTGCTCATCTACCAAATCGGTAGCTTTTACTTCCCCGGTTTCTATGTATTTAGAAAGATGGCCTTCAATAGTGGAAGACACTAGCCCACGTTCTTCTGCAATTTCTTCTACGGTTTTACCTTGCTTATACAGCTCAAAGCTTACTTCGGCTGTTGGCGTTTTGTCTTTCTTTTTCTCGGTTTTGGGAATAATTACCTCTTTCAGTACATCTTGAACATCTTGCTTAGTGAGGGTTTTGCCTTCGGCCATAAACTGAATAAACAGATTGGCTCTAAGCATAGCCATTTGTTTGCTAAAGAGTTGTTCGTGAAGTTCTTTCAGCTCCTTTCGATAGGCTTTGAGTCTGGTCTTGTCTTTCAGGTTCTTATCATGTGCCTTAATGGAGTCTAAGACATTGGTCAAAATTGTGGAGAAATACCCTTTTGCTTTTTCAACCCTTTCGGCTAAAAGCTTCATATCCCCTTGCTTATGAATGATAGAGTAAGCCTGGCCTTGAAAGCTTTTGCCTACCTGAACCATGTCTAAAATTGGCTTGGCCTGCTCATTCGTCCACTCAGAAAATTGCTGCTTTAGCGATCTGTTCTCCTGCTTGTCGAAGCTAAACACATGTGCCCTGAATATTCGCGCCAGCTCCTCAAAATTAAAGTGCTTAGAAATGAGTTGGTAAAGGTAATCGCTGCGGTCTTTGGTGAGTCTATGGTTTAGTTCTTCTTTACTTGGTCGGTTTTCGGCAAACTCCTTCATGGACCTTGAAATATCGAAGCCCTCTTGCGGAATTTTTGAGGAAAGTACCAGTCCGTTGAGTGAGGTAAGTCTAGAAAGTGCTACATAAACCTGACCTTGAGTAAATGCTCCTGAAAGGTCTAAAATGGCCTTTTCGAAGGTAAGTCCCTGGCTTTTATGTACGGTAACTGCCCAGGCTAACTTAATGGGGAAATGGGTGAAGCTACCCAGTATTTTCTCATCGATCTCATTGGTGTCTTTGTTCAACGAGTAGCGTTTGTTTTCCCAAGTATATTGTGGAACAGCCACTTCATTGCCATCACCGAATTTCACCTTAATAGTCCCTGAGCTTATGTACGAAATATGGCCGATTTTACCATTGAAGAATTGGGCTTCGCCCGAAGGGTCATTCTTGATGAACATTACCTGAGCTCCTTCCTTAACAACTAACGTTTCGGGGATGGGGTAGGAGTTTTCGGGAAAGTCGCCTGTAATTTCTGCCTGAAAGGAATGGCTCTTAGCTTCTAGAGCCTGAAGTCGTTCATTATTAATGTTGTCAGCCTTTCTGTTGTGGGTTGTCAGGTGAATGAAACCATCAGACTCTTGTTCATTAAAATTGGGTTTGTAGTACCCGTTCAAAAATTCAATATCGGCATGGGTCTGTGTATTTTCCCTGAACCTGTTGAGTATTGAGATGAACTGATCATCGCTTTGGCGGTAAATTTTCTCTAGTTCAACATGAATAAGTGGTTGGTTGCCGAGGGCCTTGGCTTCAAAGAAGAAAGACGATTTGTAATGAGGTTTCAGAACATTCCATTCATTGTCTTTTACTACAGGCGGAAGCTGAAGTAAATCGCCAATAAATAGCAATTGAGCCCCTCCAAACGGAACGTCTTTTCGCTTCCTCAAATACCGAAGCATATGGTCGATACAGTCTAGTAAATCGGCTCGCAGCATACTCACTTCATCAATGATGAGTAGCTCCATTTCTCTAATCAGTTGGCGCTTAGTGGCGTTGAAACGAAGCCCTGAAAACAAGTTGTAAAGCGTGGTGACCTGTGCGTTTACATCTGGCGGAATTACTCTTTCTGGAATAAACGCACCAAAAGGAAGCTGTAATAAGGAATGCAGTGTAACTCCTTGAGCATTGATAGCCGCAATGCCAGTAGGAGCTGCAACAATAGTTTTTTTGTGAGTGTGTTCTACTATGTATTTGAGAAAGGTGGTTTTGCCTGTTCCGGCCTTTCCGGTTAGGAAAACATGCCTGTCGGTAGTATTGATGAACTCTGCTGTGAGCTTAGCTATGTCGCTCAATTCATGGCGCATATGTTTATTATTTTGAGCGATGCTTCATGATAGAAACATCTTGGTTAATCACCGAAAGTGGGTTTCGGCATAAATTATACACTACAAATATGAAAAAGAACTTGAGCCTAATGGCAATGAGCATGGTTTTTCTGAACTATTTTGGCTGGTATCATTTATATAGTTAGCTATTAACTCCATTATCTTTGTGCTATGAAGTGTTCTACAGGGAAATACCAATATATGTCTCAAGACTTGGCTGAAACTGCCCTGATTGACCAACACATCTATAAGGGCTTTCTTCCTCATGAAGGGCCTCAGAATGTTTACGAGTGCGATCTCTGCGGTTACTGGCACCTTACCTCTAAAAATGCCGAGCAAAACCCGAGACTGACAGAAATGATAGAGTCTGGGGAGATGAAGCGCAAACAAGATGCGCAGCGCTGGGAGCGATTCTAACTAATATTCTACAAAAGTTGATATAATCTTTATTTTCGTGCTTCGTTTTGAAATCCATTAAGCATGAGAAAATTTCTCTTCCTGTTAGGTTTAATTGCTGTTCTTTCTGTTCGCGCACAAGACTCTAAAAGCACAGCTGCAGCCAATGTTACGGTCATAGAAACTCCGCTTCATTTTCCTAGAATGGAAAGAGAGCGTCAAATAAGAGTTTACCTTCCTCCTAACTACTCGAGCACAAAAAAAGATTACGAAGTGCTTTATATGCACGATGGTCAAAACCTGTTTGATGATGCGACTTCTTTTGCTGGAGAATGGGGTGTAGATGAAGTGTTGAACGACCTTTACAAGTCTCATGGCCTAGAACTTATTGTTGTGGGAGTAGACAATGGGGCAGAACACAGAACGCAAGAAATGGCTGGTTGGGACCATGAAAAGTATGGCAAGGCAGAAGGCAATGAATACATGAACTTCATTGTTCGTGTGGTAAAACCTTACATAGACAAAAAGTACAGAACCTTACCTTCTTGGGAGCACACAGGAATAATGGGGGGCTCAATGGGCGGACTTATCTCACATTACGCTATGTTCCAGTATGCTGGATATTTCAGTAAAGCAGGAATTTTCTCTCCAAGTTATTGGTATAGCGAAGGAGCTTTTGAACAAGTGAAAGGGTTTAAACTATCTTCTGATGTTAAATTCTTCTTCTATATGGGGGGAAAGGAAGGGCCGATGATGATGGATAGCTATAATCGCATGCTCGCCCTGTTTAAGGAACAAGGCTATGCCGATCAAATGACCTCTAAGATTAACCCTAAAGGCGAGCACAATGAACGTTTTTGGAGGGCAGAGCTGAAAGAAGCCTTACTTTGGCTGTACGACAAGTAGTTTTTGGTTTACTAGCCCCCGATCAACTGCTATATTTGCGCAGAATTAATTCCCTATGATTTTTAAAATCATTTCCCTGCTTCCTCAATGGTTGGTGTACCTGATAGCCGATTTTCTTTGGTTTCTCGGATTTCAAGTGTTTGGCTACAGGCGATCTATCATTCGCAACAATATTAGAACCTGCTTTCCTGAGTTCACCGAAAAAGAGGTGAAGAAAACGGCTAATCAATTTGGTAGACAGTTTTTGTATGTTCTGGGAGAGGCTATTTACGCCTATCGTTTTACCGAAGAGGACTGGAAAGAACGAGTTGAGATGAGAGGTTCAGAAAAGGTGAGAGGGTACATAGAACAAGGAAAAACCGTTCTGGTTGCCTATGGTCACATGACCAATTGGGAGTGGCCCTTTCTGTCTATGGGGAGTTTACTCAATGTGCCTATAGAGTTTCTTTACAGGCCAATGGAAAATAATGGAGTAGATAAGTCGCTGTTGACTTTCAGAGAGAAGCATGGTGGAACTGGTCTACCTAAAGACAAGGCCATCAGACATATTCTTAAGCATAAAGATAAACCTCGGGTTATAGGTATTATTGGAGATCAGATACCTTCAAGAGGAACAGATAAACAATGGTTAGATTTCTTCAATAAAGAAACCGCCTTTTATCAGGGTTCTGAAAAAATCGCAATTGCTACTCAAAGTCCAGTGTTTTTTATGGAAGTCTTGAGAACAGGTCGCGGGAGATATCAATGTACATTTCATGAGATTGCCACTCCGCCTTATTCCAAAAAGCATACAGGTATTATTAAATCTTATGCCCAACATTTGGAGCAGAATATAAGAAAGCAACCTGAAGGATATTTATGGTCTCACCGAAGGTGGAAGTATACCAAAGCTGAAGACCCAACCATTAATGAACAAGCCAAATAAGGAGAGAACTAAGCTGGTCCTTTAATGGTTAATAAACACCACTTTTAACACGATGATTTTTGTAAAAATTGCTTCTTGGCTGCCGTTTTGGTGGATTTATTTCTGGTTCAGAATGACGGCCTATTTTGCATTTTATGTGCTTAAATACAGAAGAGGTGTTGTTCATGAGAATATCAAGAAATCATTTCCAGACCTGAGCGATGAAGTTAGGTTGAAGATAGAAAAGCAATTTTATCTTCAATTTATGGAGGTTTTTGCGGAGTTCACTAAGTCATATTCTTTCAAGAAAAAAGATTGGGAACAACGCTGTAAGTTAATCAACCCAGAAGTACTGCAGGCTCACTTAAGTAAGGGTGAACCTATTTTGTTGCTATCGGGTCATGTGGCCAACTGGGAGTGGCCTGCACATGCAATAAGTCAGCAGATCGGTTACCCTATGGAGTTCCTTTTTAAGTCGATTAAGAAAGAGTCTTATCAAGGTATTATGCACAAACTCCGCACTAGGCATGGAGGCTTGCCAATACCTAAAGACACTGCTTTAAGAGAGATCATAAAGAGGAAAAATGTACCTAGGGTGATTGGTATGATAGCTGATCAGATACCGAGTATGGGGACGGAAAAGCGCTGGGTCAACTTTCTCAACCAAGAGTCTGCTTTTTATGTAGGAGCAGAGAAAATAGCCAGTTCTGTTAATTACCCTGTTTACTTTTCCGATACGGTACGAGTATCTAAAGGGCATTATGAAGTGACTTTTAGACCGATAGCACAGCCACCATATGCGGAATCACCAGCAGTGATTGAAAAGTATGCCCAGCTTTTAGAAGAAGCCATCAACCGAAATCCGGCAGATTATCTCTGGTCTCACAAACGCTGGAAATACAACAGACAGCAAGCAGATACTGCTTCCAATCAATAAGAATTATTCGTCTCGTAAAACTTCCGTAGGGTTTTGTCTTGCTGCGTTGAACGAGTGTACTCCAATAGTTAGCCAAGCTATTATTATTGATGCCACTCCAACAAGCACAAATACCCAGACCTCAATTGGTGTTGAATAGGCAAAGTTGGAGAGCCAGTTTTTGGTAAAGAAGTAGGCCAATGGGCTGGCTATTACAATAGAAACAATAATCAGAATTGAGAACTCTCTAGTGAAAGAACTTATGATCTGTTGAGCTGTGGCTCCGAGTACTTTTCTTATACCTAGCTCCTTTTTTCTTTGCTCAGCAGCAAATGCCGAAAGCCCAAATAAACCAAGGCAGGCAATGGTTAAGGCCATCACCGTAAAGATGTTCAGAATCTGGCCCATTCGCTGTTCAGTTCTAAAGTTTGCTTCGAACATCTGATCCATGAATGAGTATTCGAAGGGAATGGTAGCATCTACTTCTTTCACGCTTTCTTCAATACTTATAAGGCTACTTTCTAACGAAGATTTACTAGCCACAATCTGATTGTTCAGCCTAACGGAAAGGTAGTTGTTGCTGTGCTTCCACATGATGTCGTTCTCCTGATGAATGAGGAGGAGTGGGCCTATTTCGTAACGAACACTGTTATGGTTGAAGTTTTCCACTACCCCAATTACCTCAAAGAGGGCCTCGTTACTATTAGGGAAGGTAATATGTTGGCCAATGGGCGAATTGTCTGGGTTAATCGGATACTCCCAACCAAGCACTCTAACAGCCTCTTCATTCAGTATTACTTTGCGCTGATCAGTGCCTCTGGTTTTGTCAAAGTTTCTACCTGCCAGAAATTTCAGGTCTAGCAAATCGATATACTCTTCGTTACTTCTGATTCTGTTTAATGTTACTACCTCGGTGTCGTGGCCGTAAGCTTTGTATTTGTCCTCATTCCAAACATTGGGTGGAATAAGATCAGATATACCGGCCTGTTCAATTGCCGAATTGGCAACAAGCATATCTTGAAGCGTTTGCTGCTGCTCGTTAGTTAGCATTTCCATATTATGTACTTGCAAAATGTTTTCTGTGTTGAACCCCAGATTTACGTTCGAAACATAATTGAGCTGTTTCTGCACAAAGAAGGTAGCTATAATTAGCGCTACAGAAATAGTGAATTGAACCACTACAAGAGTGTTCCTTAGCATGCTTCCTTTAAAACCAGAGCTTAATTTCCCCTTGAGCACTTTAATAGGGCTAAAGGAAGATAGATAAAAGGCTGGGTAGCTTCCGGCAGCCACGCCTAGTATAATTATAAAAGCAGCCACTAGCCCGATAGCAGTTGGGTTGGTGGCGTATTCATAAAGACTCAATTCTGTATTGGCCACTAGGTTGAAACCATCTAAAGAGATTTCAGTAACCACTAAAGCTATTACCGTACTTACGGCAACATATAAAATCGATTCAAAGATAAACTGCTGAATAAGTGTTCTTTTCTCCGATCCCAGAACTTTTCTAATACCCACTTCTTTGGCTCTGTTAGCCGATTTGGCTGTGGAAAGGTTCATGAAGTTGATGCTGCATAAGAGTAGAATAAGTCCGCCTACAGCTGAAAAAATCTGGATATATAGAATATTTCCGCTAGGGCCAATGCGGTTACCTGAAGGTGGAGTGTATACATAAGCCTCGCTTAAAGGCTGCAGCTCTAGAGTCCAAGCTTTGTCTTTGGTGTATTCCGAATAGCTCTGGCCAAAAACATTTTGTATTTCTTGTTCTGCCCATTTTGGAGGAATAGACTGAATCTTTTGCTCAAGCTGCTCAATGTTCACCCCATCTGCCACTAAACCATAGGTTACAAAGGTTGTCCAGATCCACTGATGCTGTCTTCGCTTTATATCATCAAATGAAGTCATGGAAAGCAACATGTCGAACTGTATATGCGAATTGGTTGGAATGCTTTCTAGAACAGCTGTTACACGGAATGCTTTGATCTCCGTTCCCTGATTTACCAAAAGTGTTTTACCTATGGCTTCTTCTGCACCAAAGTACTTAGTGGCAGTTTCTTCAGTGACCACCACGTTACTTGGCAGCTCCAGAGCTGTTTCTAAGCTTCCATTTCTGGCCTTAAAGTCAAATATTTCAAAGAAGTTCTGCTCTGCAACAAATGCTTTACTTTCTGTGAACGAAACAGGGTTGCCATTATCCGGTCTGTAGCTTACTGCCATTTCCCCTGGCGTATGAACTCTGGTTATTTCTTCAAATTCGGGCACATCAGACCTTAATGCGATAGCTAAATTCGGACCAGTGGAGGCGAAGGGTTCATTCCAGTCTCCCCAGATCATGGGCTGGTTCACTCTATAAATTCTATCTCCCTGGCTATGGAAGTTGTCATAGCTGTACTGGTTCATCACGTACAGCGCGATTATTACTGTGGCGGTAATGCCTATGGTTAGCCCAAGTATATTGAGGATAGCGAATTGTTTGTGGCGAATGGCGTTGCGCCAAGCAATTGTGAACATGGTTCTAAGCATAGCTGAATTTAATAAGTTCGGCTTTTGCTAGCCAAGGAATATGCCAAAGAAAAACAGGCCTAAATAACTGATTTAGGCCTGTTGGAAATTGTATGTCGTATTAAAATGTTCTTACAAGGACGATGGTGTTCGCTGGCGGTCGGTTAATTGACTTTGTGTTTTTCCAATGCACGTTCCAGTTTGTTGTCTTTTGCTCCTTGCCATCTCTCTAAGATGATGCCTTCTGGAGATATTAAATAGTGGGTGGGTAGCACCTGAATTCCATACTTGGCAAAAATCTCTTTTTTGTTTTCAGCTTTCCAAAGTACAGGCCAAGGCAAGTTAATGTCTCTTTGTTCAGCCATTTTCCTCCAACGTTCGTGAGAAAAATCTTCATTGATAGTTAATACTTGAAGATTCTCATACTTTTCTAATGACTTAACCATATTGGGGTATTCTACCCAACACCAACCACAACCAGTTCCTGCAAAATCGAGAAGAATGTATTTGCCTCTTAAGTCTTCGGTTGATGTTTGCTGATCATCAATAGTTGATGCGATAAAGTCCATCATTGGATCTCCCTCTTTTAGTCTTTCAGATACATCTAAACCCAGTAATGAAATGTTGTATTTGGCTAAGTCGTTAGTTTTAGGGTTAGACATGGCCAGTAGCCGTTTTTGATCTTCTGGAAGTAGCCTGTCACTACTGCTTGCTAAGTAGGACTGGGCCATTTTAGTCTTAATATTTTCTTCTAGAATCTTGGCTCGTTCTTCTTTTGGGGCTTTTACTATCTGCTGCCACAAATCTTCTGCGGGTGACCCTTGAACATCTATTCCATTTTTAAAGCCAGATTTAGAGATGGTCACCGTAATATCATTATTGTCTATCCACAACGATTTAAACCTAGACTTATAAATGATGGCCATGGATTCAGGGCCTACCAGTTTCCTAACTATTGTAACTTCTTCTTTTTCTGTCGGAAGCAAAAACTGACCTTCACTAAAGGATATTGATAATTGATCTTTTGTCTTAAAGCCATCAAGTTTAAAGGTTAACCTTAAAGAATCTTGAGCGGTAAGATTAAAGGACAACAAGCAAAATGCTAAGAGGGTAAGTGTTTTTTTCATGTTTTGTCTATTTTGAGTTTATGGCTGCTTTGTGTGCTCTTAATGTTGAAAGGCAGTCAATCAGTTAACTTTGTGCTGCTCTAGCTTCCTAATTAGCTTTTCAACTTTACCAGCTTGCCATCTATCTAGGATTGTTCCATCTGGAGAGATTAGGTAATAAGTGGGTAGCACGTTGATTCCATATCTGTCAATGATTTCCTGTTTATTCTCTGCTTTCCAAAGTACTGGCCATGGTAATTCAATATTCCGTTGTGTGGCTATTTTTTGCCATTGTGAATGCCTAAAGTCTAGGTTGAATGTAAATGTCTGCAGGTTTTTGTAATTAACTAATGTTTTAGACATCTCAGGATACTCTACCCAACACCAGCCGCAATTAGTGCCGGCAAAATCAAGCAGAATGAATTTGCCTCTTAAGTCTTTGGTTGAGGTTTGCTGATCATCAATAGTTGATGCGATAAAGTCCATCATTGGGTCTCCTTCTTTGAGTCTATTAGACATATCATAAGCCATTAAAAGATCATACTTGGCTAAGTCTTTGGTTTTAGAGTTAGACATGGCAAGCAGTCGTTCTTGATCTTCTGGAAGTAGCCTGTCACTACTCCTTGCTAAGTAGGACTGAGCCATTTTAGTATTAATGTTTTCTGCTAATAGCTCGGCTCGTTTTTCTTTTGGGGCTTTTACTATCTGCTGCCACAAATCTTCTGCGGGTGACCCTTGAACATCTATTCCATTTTTAAAGCCAGATTTAGAGATGGTTACTGTTATATCATTATTATCTATCCAAAAAGATCGAAGCCTAGACTTATAAATTATGGCCATAGGTTCTGGATTTTCCAGCTTTCTAACTATTGTAAGCTCTTCTTTCTCTGAAGGAAGTGAAAACCGACCTTCACTATATTCAATGGATAATTGATCTTTTGCCTTGAAGCCTTCAAGTTTAAAGGTTAGTCTTAAAGAATCTTGAGCGGTAAGATTTAAGGACAACAAGCAAAATGCTAAGAGGGTAAGTGTTTTTTTCATGTTTTGTCTATTTTGAGTTTAGGGAGTGTCTTTTTCAATTCTTGCAACTGTTGAAGAAGGGGTGATTTGGGTTTTCCTTTTGTATTGAAAGCCTGTCTTTTTTTGAGCCCTTTAAATAAGCCTGAAACATAGTGTTGCTCGAGGAGCCAGTGAGGCTCGTTTTTCTTCTAAATCTTCGTCTTTCTAATTTAACCACGTTTTTACCCGGGTCTATATAAATCTCCTTCCAGTGCGATTTAAAGAATAGTCTATTGGGTTTTCTTATGAGGATGATCCCTCGTTTCGGTTCATTAATGTCCATTTGAATGGTTTGTACCTCAGTAGATGGATCTATTTTATAACTGCCTCCATCATGAAACTTTATACTAACCTTGTCTTCTGGCTTGAAACCATTAGAATGAATCTCAAGAGTAGTGTTTTGTGCGTTTAAAGCAATTTGAAGTGTAAAAAGAGAGAGAATGGAGAGGAGTAGCTTTTTCATGTGTTAGTTGTTTGAGTACAAAAATTAACAAAAAAAATGCCAAACCCTTATAGGGCTGGCATTTTTAAAAAAGCTTGTAAGTAAACTACTTACCTAGTAATTCAGTACTTCTCTTGATAAAGTCAGTTAAAGCTTTGCCTTCTAGCAAACCTTGAGAAAGCATAGCTAAGTCAACCGCCTGCTTGGCAAGACCCTGCTTTGCATCGTCTGCTTCAGACTTCAAGATTTTGTCAGCTAATGGGTGGTTACCGTTCACGGAAACATCGTATGTATCTGGCATGGCACCGAACATGTTGAATCCGCCACCACCAGTAGCTTGCATCTCCTTCATTCTGCGCATAAACTCAGACATTGTGATAGTTACCGGGGCATCAGATGGAGAAAGTGCTTCAACTTCAACCTTGAAGTTTTCATTGCCGATAGACTTAGAGAATACTTCTTTCAAGCTTTCTTTTTGCTCGTCAGAAAGTACTAACTCTCTCTTTTCGTCTTTATCAATCAGTTTGTTCAGGTTATCAGAGTCTACACGCTTGATTTGTGTTTTCTCCAACTTGCTTTCCATATGGTTAATGAAGTGGCTATCGATTGGAGAATCGAATACAAGAACATCATAACCTTTATCAATAGCAGAAGAAATGAAGGCATCTTGCTTGGCTGGGTTGTTAGCATATAGCCAAACTTTGTTGCCGTCTTTATCGGTTTGGTTGGCTTCTATTTGAGCTTCGTATTCTTTTAAGGTGAAGCACTTGCCTTCCGTATTTTTCACCAAAGCATAGTCAGTCGCTTTTTCGTAGAACTTCTCTTCTGAGATCATTCCATACTTCACAAAAAGCCCGATATCATCCCACTTCTTCTCGTAAGATTCTCTCTCTTTCTTAAAGAGTTCGCCCAACTTATCTGCTACTTTTTTGGTGATGTAGGTGTTGATTTTCTTCACATTGCCATCAGACTGTAGGTAAGAACGAGATACGTTCAACGGGATGTCTGGTGAGTCAATGATACCGTGGAGTAACATCAAGAATTCAGGAACAACGTCTTTCACCTCATCGGTAATAAATACCTGGCGAGAGTAAAGCTGAATCTTGTTCTTCTGCATTTCGAAGTCGTTCTTCAACTTAGGGAAGTAAAGAATTCCGGTTAGTTCGAACGGATAGTCAACATTCAAATGAATCCAGAACAACGGATCTTCAGAGAATGGGTAAAGCTCTTTGTAGAATTTTAGGTAGTCTTCGTCAGTCAGATCTGAAGGCGACTTGGTCCAGATAGGAGCGGTGTTGTTAATGATGTTATCTTTCTTAACCGTTTTCCACTTCTTCTTACCCTCTTTGTCTTCGCCATCTTCTACAGACTCTTCTTTCTCTCCGAATTTTACTTCGATAGGAAGGAATTTAGCATACTTGTCAAGGATGCCCTGAATTCTGCTTTCTTCTAAGAATTCTTCGGAATCTTCGTTTACGTGGAGGGTAATGGTTGTACCTCTAGTTTTTCTCTTTCCTTCTTTGATTTCGAATTCTGTGCTACCGTCACAAATCCACTTCGCTGGCTCAGCACCTTCTTGGTAGCTCAAAGAGTCAATTTCAACTTTGCCGGCAACCATAAAGGCAGAGTAGAAGCCCAGACCGAACTTACCAATGATCTCTTTGGCGTCTCCAGCATCTTTAAACTTCTCAACAAACTCAGTAGCTCCTGAAAAAGCAATCTGGTTGATGTACTTTTTAATTTCTTCGGCTGTCATACCAATACCAGCATCTTTGATGGTAATGGTCTTCTTCTTTTTGTTTACCTCAACTTCTACTCTGGTTTCACCTAAGTCGCCAGTGTATTCGCCAAGTGAGGCTAGCCTTTTAATTTTTTGTGTAGCGTCTACCGCGTTCGAGACTAATTCTCTCAAGAAGATCTCATGATCTGAGTAGAGGAACTTCTTAATGATCGGGAATATGTTCTCGGTATGTATCGAGATTGTACCTTTCTCTTGCATAACGTTCTGTCAGTTGTTTTTTGCGATGCCTAAAACTCAAAGTCCATACCAAGGCAAAAAGAGTGACAGCCTGACAGTTTAAGCTTCCTGACTTAGTGAAATTATGGCGACACTACTTTTTTTGACATTACAACTATTTGTTTTTTGGGGGTGTCTTGAAGATGAATTGTTAAAATAAAGTGTAAAATTCGACCGTTCGTTTATCCGGACTGTTGAATTAAAATTGAAAGAGAATGAAAAAGTGGATAGCAGGCTTAGTGTTGTTGAGTTTTATGGGGTGTTTAGGTGATGATGATTTTCCTGAATATAACCCTGCAGAGCAATTGGAAATTGATATTGCGGCAATAGATCAGCACTTGGAAGAAAAGAATTTAACTGCCGTTGTAGATGAGCAAAGCGGAATCAGATATTTGTTGCTAGAAGACGGAAATACCACTGAAGCTACTGACGGTGATGTGGTAGATGTTGATTACGAGTTATATAATTTTGAAGATGAGCTACTGGATACGAGTATTGAAAGTGTTGCTCAAGACGGTGGTATTCATGATGCGGATAGAGATTATGAGCCATTGAGATTTACCATAGGCACAAATGGAATTATCCCTGGCTTTCAACGTTCGGCAGTGCTCCTTACAGAGGGAGGCAAGGGAGACTTTTATATTCCTTCAGTTTGGTGTTACCAGAACTATGGCTCAGGCAAAATTGCACCGAATGAGAACTTAAGGTTCGTCATAAAACTTGTTAAAGTTAATCCTGAGTAGATACCAAGGTGTTGTTATTGTTGTAAGTTAAAGGCTTAGAAATTTCTTTAACTTATAACATAACTTATTCATGAAAAAACACATATCAGTACTAGTATTCATCTTTTTGTTCTTCTCAGGATCGATTCTAGCTTAAGACGGAGCTAGAAAGCCTTTGCAACTTGAAATAGCTTTAAGTCCTTTTTCAGCCGCTCAATCGGAGCAATTAGAATCGGCCATTGTGCTTGGCTTGACAGGAGATATTTCTAATAGATTTCAATGGGGCGTAGATTTTTACGCAAAACGAAGAACACGTGCCTTGAATGTTGGTGATGGCGTAATTGAGGTTCATTCTGAACCTCAAGGACAGAGAACCTACGATATAAACTCCTCATTTAGTCTCTCAGGGCGTTACTACTTCGCTAAAGATAAATTTGCTGGTCATTATGCTATGTTTAGGGTTCATAATGTTTGGGCAAAGTCTTATCAGGCTACAGACGGCCAGGGCGGTTCTGCTGATCGAAGGTTTCTTCCAATGCACGGAATATACTATGGTTACAGAGTAGAAGCTAAGAGTTTGTTTTTTGATGTTGCTGCTGGAGTTATTCCACATCAACTTCAGATCAATCAGGTAAGGCCAAATAGGCAAGCCGTGGTGGCAATGAGAATGACCATGGGCTTCATAATTCCGTTTAAGGTTAAATAGTCAAAGGATAATGAGTAACTTTATGGATAAACCAATAAACCATGGAGCTACTTATTATCTTAACCTGCGTTATATTTATTCTTATTTTCACTTTGGCTATACTTTATGTACTCAAGAGCTTTGTTAACTCAAGTGTACGAGCTAATGAAGCCTTGCTAGCAGAGCTAAGGGAAATAAAAGAAGTTTTGCAGCAGAAGGGGTAGATTATCTGATTCTATCTACACTTTTTACCAACTTCTCGTCTTTACGGATAAAACGGTTAGCTATGATGTTTAGAATCATGGCGCCAGCTGGTAAATAAAAGCCGAATGAAATAACGCCCTGTCCCTCAATGAGTCCTTCGTATTGATATATCTTGTAATAAGAAACACCTAAAGTTGAAGCCATAACTAGTGCGTTTAGTGCACCAAGTTTCATTTGGTTTAGCCTGTTTTTAAATTGAAGGGCTGAGAATATTGCAATTAAGGCAGCAACAATAGTAAGTGCGCCAATGTACCAAGTAGCATCTTCTCTGATCAATGTGTCGTCAGATAGGTTACTTATGGTTCCTGCAGTATCAATTACCTTTAACTTCATGGAGGTAAGGGTTACCACAGTCTCCTGATCAACACTTTGTTCGCCCCAAATGTAGTACGCATTGGTCATTCCCATTAAAATGGCTACTCCTAGAAGAAATAAAGTTTGTATACGTTGGATCATCTTACTTGATTTTGCGCAAATATAGTAAACCCATTTACGAATGCTCCTTTTGAATGTCGATTTAAACAGTGCTCCTTTTCCTGCATGGATTAAATTGAGTTAATTCGCACTGGCAAAATTGAATTGGCTAAACCTCTATGCGCTATTTTCTTGATATTTCTTACAACGGTGCGGCTTATCATGGCTGGCAAAGACAGGCCAATGCTCTAACCGTTCAGCAAGAAATAGAAGAGGGGCTTTCCAGAATATTAGGCGCTCAGATTGGTATTACAGGCAGTGGTAGAACAGATACAGGTGTTCATGCCAGGAAGCAAATAGCGCATTTCGATGCAGAAACTGAGCTTCCAGAAAGTCAGATTCAGTACAAGCTGAATGGCCTGCTGCCCGATGAAGTGGCTATTAACAGCTGTCGTAAAGTTCAGCCAGAGGCTCATGCACGTTTCGATGCTCAAGAGAGAGGTTATCATTATTTTATTCATCAAAAGAAGACTCCTTTTCTAGTGGGACAGAGCTACTATTTCAGCCATTCCTTAAATGTGGAACGAATGAATGAGGCTGCCCAGAAGCTACTCGGTAGGCAAGATTTTGAAAGCTTTAGCAGGGTGAAAACTGAAGTGAATAACTTCTTTTGTGAAATATTGACAGCCAACTGGTATTGCGAGAACGATCAGCTAATTTTTAACGTTAGGGCAAACAGGTTTTTGCGCGGAATGGTGAGAGCCTTGGTTGGAACGTTATTGGAAGTGGGCAGAGGGAAACTTACTGTGGAAGATTTTGTTACTATCATTGCTGCAAAGAACAGAACAAAAGCGGGTAGGGCTGTGCCTCCTCATGGACTGTACCTTTCGGAGGTTAACTATTCAGAAGAGATTTACTTATAGCATTGGAAAAGGAAAAGGCTAAAGTTAAGAGTGGAAATGTTGTAGACTTTAAAGTGTTGAAGCGATTGTTTCAATACGCAAAGCCTTACATAAAGCAGTTTTATCTGCTAGTATTCCTGACCATATTTTTGGCCATACTAACCCCTATTAGACCAATTCTGGTTCAAAAGGCCATAGATGAATATGTGCCGAATGGAGATTATGATGGATTGGTTTTAATGATAACCATTCTCATCGGTCACCTTATTGTATTAGCTGTAGTGCAATATTCGCATACTTATCTTTCGGGTTGGGTAGGCCAAACCATTATAAAGGATATTCGAACAAAGCTCTTTAATCACTTAATAAGGTTAAAACTCAAATTCTTCGATAAAACACCAATAGGAAGACTAGTAACCAGAAATGTTTCGGACATTGAAACGCTTTCTAACGTCTTTAGTGAAGGTATTGCCGCCCTGATTGGCGACTTGCTTCAGCTGGTTTTCTTGATGGGCTTTATGTTCTATTTAGACTGGAAACTGACTTTAGTAAGTTTATCTACCTTACCACTTCTTATTTTTAGCACCTATGTTTTCAAGGAGAAGATTAAGGTTACTTTTAATGAGGTCAGAAACGCTGTTTCCAATTTAAACTCCTTTGTACAGGAGCATGTAACAGGAATGAACATTGTCCAGATTTTTAACGCAGAAAAGCGAGAGATGGACAAGTTCAAGGAAATTAACAGAGAACATGAAAAGGCGCATATTCGCTCCGTACTTTACTATTCTATCTATTTCCCTGTTGCAGAGATTATTCAAGCTATTGCCATAGGTATGGCAGTATGGTATGGCGCTAGAGAGATTTTGGTAGACGCTAGTGTTGGTCCAGGAGTGATCATTGCCTTTATCATGTACATTCAGATGTTCTTCCGTCCCATCCGAATGATTGCCGATAGGTTCAACACCCTTCAGATGGGGATTGTGAGCTCGAACAGAATTTTCGATCTATTAGATAATGATGAACACATGGCCGATGAAGGTGAATATGCACCTGAGGAAATCAAAGGCGAAGTTGAGTTCAAAAATGTCTGGTTTGCTTACAATGAGGAGGAATATGTGCTAAAGGATATTTCGTTCAAGGTGAAAGAGGGTGAAACCATAGCGCTTGTCGGAGCCACCGGAGCAGGGAAGTCTTCAGTCATTAATCTACTGTCGCGATTCTATGAAATCAACAAAGGTGATATTCTGGTAGATGGTGTAAACCTGAAAGAATATGATTTAGGAGCTCTTAGGAGTCATATCGGTGTAGTTCAGCAAGATGTCTTTTTGTATTCCGATACCATCAGGCACAATATTACACTAGGTAACCCCGATATTACAGATGATAAAATAGCTGCTGCTGCCGATTTGGTCGGGGTGAAGAAAATTATCGACCGCTTGCCTAACGGTTATGATTATAATGTGATGGAGAGAGGTTCAACCCTTTCTGTAGGTCAGCGCCAGTTGATTTCCTTCGTACGGGCCATGGTCTACGATCCGAAGATCATAGTGTTAGATGAAGCCACATCTTCGGTTGACACAGAAACAGAAGAGCTTATTCAAGGGGCAATTGAGGTTTTAATGAAAGGCAGAACGTCCATAGTTATTGCTCACAGACTCTCGACCATTCAGGGTGCCGATAAAATTATAGTCTTAGATAAAGGAGAAATTAAAGAAGTAGGAACACACCAAGAGTTATTGGATAAAGATGGTTTCTATTCTAAGTTGTATAACATGCAATACAAAGAAGTAGCAGCAATATGAGTAAGAAAGGAAAGATAATCACTGGGCTTGTAGCCTTCATTATAATAATAGGTGGCTATGTGTATTTAGGTGGGTTAAATAACATTGACTATACCATAGAAACAGTGTCAGACTACAATTTGGTAGGGGTTCACTTTCTGGGTGATGGAGATAGTCCGGAAATAGAGGAGGCCTATGTTGAAGCCCGTGAATACGTTCTTTCTGGTGAGCTAGACGGTGTGCTTACCTTGGTTCATTACAATGATTCTACTTTAGAAGATGAACAGTTGAAGCTGTTTATTGGAGTTACCCTAGCATCAGGCACCTCAGATTTGCCAGCGAATTATCAAAGATTGACTATACCAGCAACAAATGCGGCTAGGGCTAAAATAGAAGGCCACAACAGCATAATGCCTAGCCCTTCTACTATTGAGTCTAGGCTTAGAGAAACAGCGGAAAAGGCACGACTTGAACTTCAAGACTTTACAATAGAGCAATATATTTCTGAGAACCTGTTGGTGATAGATATGCCTGTGAAATAAGGGCTCAGTCGATTAGTGATCAGAAATCAGTGATGGGTTCAGAATCTCCTCAATTCTTCCACTTCCAATTAGAGTTGAGCCTTCCAGAAAATCAAAGCTCATGCCTACATGTAGTTTACCGACAAAATATGCCGGACTCATAATTGTAATTTTAGCCAGAACTGTCTCTCCAGGTGAAACTGACTCCTGACCAATATATTCTTGATGACCTGAAGTTTGCATTTCATCAAAAGGAAAACGAATACCAGGCCTATAGCCATTGTGCGCCTCTGTAGTTCGGCCACCCTCTTCAGAGGCTCTGAATTTCAGTTCAGCTAAGAAGTCATATTGTGTTTGATTCATTTTGATTCCTGATCTACCGTTCAACTGATTTCTGATCGCAGACCAACAAATCGACCATTTTCCTAATTCTCCAATTCCCTATAGCTGTGTGAGAGCATAGAAAGCACGTTGCCAAAATGCTCAATTTGCTCCATGGTTTCATTCGGCACTTGCTTGCCATTCATTCTGGCCAGAAGTAGCCCAAAAACTCCATTAAGGCAGGCTTGAACAGGGTTGTTGACTAGGCCTTCAGAAGCTTGAATACTTTCTCTTATGGCAGGTCTAGCAGCATTGAATACAGCTTGGTATTCTTCATTTTCAACCAAAAGCTCCATGCTGAGGTCTGAGAGTTTTTGTACTTCTTCTTGAACGTAAGAAAGATGCCCTTCCTGTTCAAGTCCTTCAGACTTCATTTGGCTAATTACTTCTCCATACCATTTTAGTTCATCTTCTCTTTTCTCCTCACTCATTTTTTCGTCAGGAATATTTCCAAACACATGGATTTTGATTTTCTCAATGTCGAAATCAAAATTCCTGATCAGTAATTCCGTCTGATAGATGTAAATGATGTACTCAGAAATATTCTCCTGTTTTTTCTTGTCGGCCAAAAGCATTTTGCAAAAATAGGCTACTCAGAAAGAAATCACTCTTTTAAATCCACAATCATTACAACAGGATTATCATCAGGTTTCATTCCACCTAGTTTTTTGAGGTTATCAGGAAGTTGTGCTGCCTTTTTTGGGTTTTCCTTAAACCAGGCTAGTACATCTGGCGCCTCTATGTAGCCAACTAATTGGTTATTGTCAGTTGCATATTGCGGAGCAAATGGAAGGAAGTTGTCCAGGTCATTGACAAAGCCATGCATTTCAGTTCTGCCAATATCTGATAAAAGAGTTTCGCCAGTTTCTCTGTTGAAAACACCATTGAAAGTTTGGCTTTGGGTCATTAACTGGAAGAAGATGTTTTGCGGGTTTACATCAAGCAGTCTTGTCTCAAAAAACTCAAGCTTAGATTCGGGGGAATTATACATAAGTCTTTCTTCATAAGGAATTCCTTTGTTTCCAGAATTGAAAGTGGCTTCAGGAATAAGGTTCATGTTCACTATTTGAAATAAAGTGTCATTGTAGGTTTCCTTGAAGAAGATCTGACTTTGAGACTTGGCAAAAATTCCCTCATTGAAAAATATGAAAAACGAATTTGGGTTTTCAATAAGACAAGTTTTATGGTTTTGAGTTAGTTTCAGTTCTTCTCCACTCTCATTAAAGAAGACTAACTTGTATTTCTGGTTACAGTTGTAATTGCCATGAAAACCAACAAAAGTGGAATCATTAATTTTAGCATATCCCATTACCAAAGTGCTATCGCTTGATGGTACCATTAATGAGTGCTTAATCTCACCAATAGCATTTAATGCCAGGTGCTTTCCATTACTCGCGTTTACATAAGTGAAGTCAGTACCTTCATCGAAATATCTGTCCACCTGCCTGAACTCGCCAGGGCCTTCACCACGAGTTCCTACTTTTCTAAGGAAACTGCCCGATGATTTATCAAATGCCAAAACCTGTTGGTGCGCACTGACAATGATATTTTCATCCGTAACCTGAAAGATTGGGCCTCGGGCAATAAGAGATTCTTCAACAGTTTCTAAAGGAATATATTCAATAGCCTCAGCAAAAGTACTTAGTGAAACTTCAGTGCGGTTATCATAGGCTTCAACTAAATCAATGGTTGGTAAGCTAGAGTCTTTAGCTTTTTTTTCAGAGACTGAGTTGCAAGAGGAGCAGATAAGAAATAGAGTGAAAAAGCCAGTTATGGCTGTTTGTGTGCTAAGTTTGAGTCTTTTCATTGGTTTTGGTTGGTGCGGATAATGAATTGCATTCAATATCAAACAATTAAGTTATTGCCTTTGTACAAATATTGCACCAATCAAGAGAATTGAATTGCATCACTTTTTTCTATTTTTGCGGTTCGTTTAAGAGGTATATGGAGAGAATTCGGAATTTCTGCATTATTGCGCACATCGACCACGGTAAAAGTACCTTGGCCGATAGACTATTGCAGCACACTGGTACTGTAGCTGATCGCGATATGCAAGAGCAGCTGTTGGATGATATGGATTTGGAGCGTGAGCGTGGCATCACCATCAAATCGCACGCTATCCAAATGAATTATAATTATAAGGGAGAAGAGTACGTGCTAAACCTGATAGACACTCCAGGTCACGTAGACTTTTCTTATGAGGTTTCCCGTTCCATTGCGGCTTGTGAAGGTGCATTGCTTATTGTAGATGCATCGCAAGGTGTGGAGGCACAAACCATTTCCAACCTCTATTTAGCTTTGGAGCACGATTTGGAGATTATTCCGGTGCTCAACAAAATAGACCTTCCGGGTGCCATGCCAGAAGAAATGACCGATCAAGTAGTTGAACTACTTGGTTGCGATAGGGAAGATGTAATTCTAGCGAGCGGTAAAGCTGGTATTGGAATCGATGAAATCCTCGAAGCCATCATTGAAAAAATTCCTGCACCACAAGGAGATCCTGAAGAGCCACTTCAGGCCATGATTTTCGATTCGGTTTTCAATTCGTTCAGAGGTATTGAAGTAATCTTCCGTGTTTTCAACGGGAGCATTAAAAAAGGAGATAAGGTGAAATTCGTAAATACGGGCAAAACCTATGATGCCGATGAAATTGGTATTCTCAAGCTCAAGCAGTCTCCTCAACAAGAAATTAAAGCAGGTAATGTAGGTTACCTCATCTCGGGTATCAAGGTGGCCAAAGAGGTAAAAGTTGGTGATACCATTACGCATGTAGATAAGCCAACCCAGAGAATGGTAAAAGGCTTTGAAGATGTGAAGCCTATGGTGTTTGCAGGTATCTACCCAGTAGATACACAAGACTTTGAAGAGCTCAGAGCGTCAATGGAGAAGCTTCAGTTGAATGATGCCTCCCTGGTTTGGGAGCCAGAAACCTCTGCTGCACTTGGCTTTGGTTTTCGCTGTGGATTCCTAGGAATGCTTCACTTAGAAATTGTACAAGAACGTCTCGAAAGAGAGTTCGACATGACTGTTATTACCACAGTTCCCTCGGTTCAGTTTCATGCCATTATGAACGATGGTGAAGTAAGGAAAATCAATGCACCTTCTGAAATGCCAGATTCTAATAAGATGGCACATATGGAAGAACCAATTATTCGTGCTCAGATTATCTCTAAGGCAGAGTATGTAGGCGGAATCATGGGGCTGTGTATGGACAAGAGGGGAATTCTGAAAAATCAGGTTTATCTGACCTCCGACAGGGTTGAGTTATCGTTTGAGATTCCTTTGGCAGAGATTGTATTCGACTTCTTCGATAAGCTAAAAACCATTTCTAGAGGTTATGCCTCATTAGATTATGAACTGATTGGTTTTAGACAATCGAACTTAGTAAAGCTCGATATTCAGTTGAATGGTGACAAGGTAGATGCGCTTTCTGCCATTGTGCACCGAGATAAGGCTTACGAGTGGGGTAAGAGGCTTTGTGAAAAGTTGAAAGAACTGATTCCAAGACAAATGTTTGAGATTGCAGTTCAAGCATCTATCGGAACAAAAATCATTGCTAGAGAAACCGTGAAAGCAATGCGTAAGAACGTATTGGCTAAGTGTTACGGTGGTGATATTTCCAGAAAGCGTAAGCTTTTGGAGAAACAGAAAAAAGGTAAGAAAAGAATGCGCCAAGTAGGTAATGTGGAGATTCCGCAAGAAGCTTTCATGGCTGTTCTTAAGTTAGATTAATGGTTACTGGTGCTCAGTGCACGGGAGATGGAGAATAAAGACTATACTGACTTAGATGTTTGGAAAGAAGCTAGGAAACTGGTCTTTGGAATTTATTCTTTGGTCAAGTCTTTTCCTGAAGATGAGAAGTATGCATTGACAAGCCAGTTAAAAAGAGCTGCAATATCAGTCCCCTCAAATATTGCAGAAGGAATTGGTAGGCAGCACAAAAACGAGAGGATTCAATTTTTATATATTTCAAGAGGATCACTATATGAAATAGAAACCCAATTGTTTTTGGCTTTGGATCAATCTTTTCTTTCAGAAGAAAGTTTGAAAGATATTTTAGACCAGATAACAAGTTGCAAGAAACTCATTCAGGGGTACATCAATTATCTTAAGAAGTAGCCTGAGCACTGAGCACTAATAACAGAGCACTATGAAATTATTAGACGGAAAAGTCACAGCCCAATCTATTAAAGATGAATTGGCAGAGAAGGTAAATGAAATCAAAGCTAAAGGTGGAAAAGTACCACATCTTGCTGCTGTTTTAGTGGGCGAAGATGGTGCTAGCAAAACCTACGTAAATGCTAAGGTTAAGGCTTGTGAGGCCATTGGTTTTGGTTCTACGCTAATTCATCTGCCAGAAGAAACTTCAGAAGAAGAAGTGATGGCCACTGTAGATCGGTTGAATAACGATGCTGATATTGATGGTTTCATCGTACAAGTGCCTCTTCCGAAGCAGATAGACGAGCAAAAGGTTGTAGAGGCTATCCTTCCTGAAAAGGATGTTGATGGTTTTCATCCAGCGAACCTAGGTAAGATGTTGCTCGATTTACCTACGCTTCTTCCAGCAACGCCAAAGGGTATGATGCTCTTGTTAGAGAGAAATGGCATCGATACTTCTGGTAAGCATTGCGTGGTAATTGGTAGAAGCCATACAGTTGGTACACCCATCAGTGTGTTGATGAGTAGAAATTCGAATCCAGGAAATGCAACAGTAACGCTTTGCCATAGCAGAACTCAGAATTTGGCCGAGATTACCCGTCAAGCAGATATTCTAATTGTGGCTATTGGAAGAGAAGGCTTTGTTACGGAAGGAATGGTGAAGGAAGGTGCCATCGTAATCGATGTCGGAATTCACAGAGTTCCTTCAGATAAAACTAAATCTGGCTTTAAGTTGAAGGGCGATGTAAGGTTCGATGAAGTAGCACCTAAGTGTAGCTACATCACGCCAGTTCCGGGCGGAGTAGGGCCAATGACCATCGCTTCACTGCTTTGGAATACCTACTTAGCCAATCAGAAATTAGTTTAATTAATATTCTTCGGTCGTCATTCCCGCGTAGGCGGGAATCTCCTCAATAATAAGAGATCTCCTCCCGAAAGCTTTCGGGACAGGTCGGGGATGACGTTCTAAAGGAAATTCGATGATGAAGCAGTTTCAACTACCTGCTATAAAAAATTGATTATGACAGAAAACAAGCAAGTGGCCGAACTCAACGGCAAGCTTCCTATTATGGAAGCGTTTTATACCATTCAGGGTGAAGGGCATTTCACCGGAAATTCAGCATATTTTGTTAGACTAGGCGGTTGCGATGTTGGCTGCGTTTGGTGCGATGTAAAAGATAGCTGGGATGCTGAAAAGTGGCCGGCTCAGTCAATCAGTGAGATTGTTGCAGGCGCCAAGCAATACAAAAGCAAATTGGTGGTTGTTACTGGAGGAGAACCTCTTATGTACAATCTAGATAGTCTAACCGAGTCGCTAAGGAGCGAAGGTTTTCATACCAATATTGAAACGTCTGGAGCTCATCCGCTCAGCGGAACTTGGGATTGGCTGTGTTTCTCTCCCAAGAAATTCATGAAACCTAGGCAGGAGTTTTATGAGACTGCAGATGAGCTAAAGGTGGTTATCTATAATAAGAGTGATTTTAAGTGGGCAGAAGAACATGCAGCTAAAATCAGGCCCGAGTGTTTGCTCTATCTTCAACCAGAATGGGATAAGTCTGAAAAGATGTTGCCAGAAATAATTGAGTACGTAAAAGACAACCCTCGCTGGAAAATTTCGCTACAAACACATAAGTTTATGCAGATCCCGTAAGTATTGAGAGTACTATATTTGATATCATTTCTACTTCTAACACTGACCACGCTGGCGCAGGAAGAACTTCATACTAGAAGGTCAAAACTGGCAGAGGCTTACACTGAAGCTAAAGGCCTAGTGGATGTTGGTAATCTGTTTAAGTCTGAAGAGATTCTCAAAGACATCCTGAAAAAGGATGAGAGCTTCGATGAGGCTATCTTATTACTGCATGAAATTCATATCAAGAGAGATCAGCCTGAAAGAGCGAACGCCATTATCTCAAACTATTCAAAGGAAGTAGAGCCGAGGTTCCTTAATCGCCTTTTGGTGATTCAAGCTAATTATCATTATCAGCTAGGAGAGTATGAGCAGGCTAGAAAATTGCTGAGTAATGTCAATTCGCCAGTTTATCAAATAGGGGGTGAAAGAGTCGCCTTTTTAAAAGAGTCAATTGAGTTTTCAATTAAGCAGTTGGAAAGACCTCTGGATATAGACTTTGAAAAGCTGCCTAATCCTTTAAACCAGTTCGAACAGCAGTACTTTCCTTCAGCTACAGTAGATGGTAGAATTGTTTTTACCATTCGAGATAGATTAGGTAGGGGCGATGAAGATTTATATACCTCTTATTATCATAATGAGTCAGTGTGGTCTGAGCCGGTAAGTCTTTCTGATCAAATTAATTCAGAAAGAAATGAAGGCGCTGCTTCAATTTCTGCCGATGGTAGAACATTAGTCTTCACAAGCTGCAATAGACCCGATAATATTGGGAGCTGCGATCTGTATGTTTCCTATTTCAGAAATGATACCTGGACTAAGCCCTTGTTGCTTGGCCCAGAGGTAAATAGCACAGAATGGGATTCACAACCTTCTCTCACGGCTAATGGGAAAACGCTTTATTTCGTAAGCATGCGCGAGGGTGGTTTGGGCAAACAAGATATTTGGATGAGCGAAAAGGTTGGGGATAACTGGTCACCAGCGGTTAATCTTGGTCCAGAGATCAATACAGTAGAAGATGATTGCTCCCCGTTCATTTACCTAGATGGTAAAACGCTGATTTTTTCTACCCGAGGAAGGGTCGGAATGGGGGGCTACGACTTATTCAAGTCAACTCGTCAAGAAAGAGGATGGACAAGACCAGAGAATTTAGGTTCGCCTATTAATAATGCCTTCGATCAGATAGGCTACTGTATATCGGCAGACCAATGGGCTTACTTCAGCTCAAGTAATGCCACAGGGAGAATTTTTCTACAGAGATTTAAAGTGCCAGACCAAATTGTTCCGAACGTTAAGTTGAAGTTTGAAGAGCCTTTAGCGTATGGAAGGGTAGTAGACGCAGTGTCACTTGAACCGTTATCTGCAGACGTGTTCTTTATTTATGATAGTGATACCATTTCGAGGTTATCTAATGAAAATGGCCAGTTTTTACTTACTGAGGAGCTGAATTACTCTCAGCTATTGGCTATGAAAAGGGGATATAGAAATTCAGTACTTAGTAAACAGAAGTTTTTGAGCGACTCTACAATCAGGCTTCAACCATTCCAAGAAGGTGAAAGTCTCTTACAAGAACCTATTCTATTTGATTTTGATAGCTATAAACTCAGAGAAGAAGTATACCGAGAGTTAGACAGACTCGCAGCACTTGTAAGCGAGCACCCAGAATTACAAATTGAAATACAAGGCTATACCGATTCTGTTGGGAGTAGTGAATACAATCAAACACTCTCTGAAAAACGTGCCAAGTCGGTCTATGATTATCTAGTAAGAAAGATAGGTCGAACAGAAAATTTGTCTTACCAAGGCTATGGGGAGATTTTACAAAACGATCTTGATTTACCCTTAAATGACAGGAAGGTGACAATTATTACACGAACGGTTGTTAGGTAAAACCCTCTGAGAGTCAGTATTTAAGGCATTTGCTTCACGTTGATTTTCATAAAAAGCAATTCTCATAACAGTATTTTTGTTGGTTTAGAGCGTTCTAAGGCTATTTTTGCCGTTTCATATTAAGAGCAAATTTATCTAAACAATCTTGTTCACTTTTGAGTAAGGTGCTGGTTGAGATGAATTGTTCCACTAAACAAGGATTAATTCTTAATCACTATTTATAAACTATTGTATAACTAAACTAACAAGAAAATGAAGAGAATTTCATTGGCTTTAATGTCTCTGATGCTGTTCTTATTGTCTGGGGTGGCTTATGGCCAATCTAGGACAGTAACGGGTACGGTGATCGGAGAAGATGATGGCCTCGCTTTACCTCAGGTGAGTATCTTTATCAAAGGTACTACCCAAGGTACGTCTACGGACTTTGATGGGAAGTACAGTATAGAAGTTCCTAGCGGGGAGTCTGTACTTGTTTACCGCTTCTTAGGTTACGTAATCAAAGAAGTAACAGTTGGTAACCAAACGGTTATCAACGTAAGCTTAACACCAGATGCTACAACACTTGGGGAGGTCGTTGTAACCGGTTACGGTGTTGAAAGAAAAAGAGAGATTACAGGCTCCATTGCTTCACTAGGTGGTGAAAAGATCAAGAACATGCCTATGCAGAGTTTCGATAGAGCTCTTCAAGGTCGTGCTGCTGGGGTTTTGGTTCAGAGTAGCAACGGTGTTCCTGGTGGAGCTCTTAGAGTAAGAGTAAGAGGTCAAGGATCTATCAACGCGGGTAACGAACCATTATATATCGTTGATGGAGTTCAAATGAACACAGCGAATGCTTCATCAAACCTTTCTACTAACCCATTAGCTTCAATTAACCCAAATGACATTGAGTCAATGGAGATTTTGAAAGATGCAGCTGCCTCCATCTACGGTTCTCAGGCGGCAAATGGTGTTGTTCTTATTACAACTAAGAAAGGTAAGTCTGGTGCAACTAAAATCAACTTTAATACTTATACAGGTTGGGTAACGCCAGTAAGACAAGTTGATATGATGAATACTCAGGAGTTCATTAATTTCAGACTAGACCAAAGAAGAAATTACTACACTAGATTCAGTGCAGATCCTGATCTGTTAGAGGGTTTATCTAGAAGAAATGCATTGTCTGGTATTACGGCTGACCAATTCCCTGCATTAAATTTGAGTAATACTCAATTGGGTCAGTTGCCACAGTCTGAGTTTGATGACTTTGTGAATGGTCTCCCAACTTATGACTGGCAAAGCGAAATTTTCTCTGAAACTGGAAGAATTTCTAACTATGAGTTAAGCTTATCTGGAGGTAATGAGAAGACAAGATTCTATATCTCTGGTTCTTATAACAGCCAAGAGGGACAAATTAGAAAGTTCGACTTTGAAAGAGGAACTCTAAGGTTGAACTTGGATACAGATGTTTCTGATAAGTTGACTATTGAAACGAAATTGAACGTGAGTGCTATTGGACAGTCAGGGACAATTTTGAGTGGTTCATTCTTTGAAAATCCAACGTTCTCAGGACTATTAGTTCTTCCGTTTAACCCAATATTTGATGAGACAGAAGCTACAGGTTACAATGAGCCTTTGGCAGGTATTCTTGCAGAAAATCCTGTTAAATCGTTACAGTTAAACGAAAGAACAACTAACACTAAGCAGGTATCTGCTAATATGGCATTCAACTACAGAATTGCAGATAACTTAAGATTCAGATCTTATTATGGTGTTGATTATAGAGGCTTAACTGAGAATAGATATACCGATCCAAGATCATTCGGTGGTCGTAACACAGATGGTTCAGCTTATGCTCAATTCAACGAAAACGTGAACTTCATCTCAACACAACAGTTGAATTATGACTTAGATATCAACCCAGATAATAAGTTGAATATTTTATTGGCTGCTGAATATAGAGAGGAAATTAATGAAGGTTTCTCTGCGAATGCACAGACTTTCCCTACTCCTCAATTCAGAACTATTCAATCTGCTGCTGAACCAACTGGTGCTGGTGGGTTTTACACCACTTGGAGAAATGCTGGTGTGTTCACTAATGTTAAGTATAGCTTAAAGGATAAGTACTTCTTTAACGGTACGTTAAGATACGATGGTTCTTCTCGATTTGGTGTTGATCAAAGATGGGGTCTATTCCCTTCAATCGGAGCTTCGTGGTTGATCAGTGAAGAAGACTTCTTGTCGACTAGCGGTGCTTTATCAGAACTGAAACTGAGAGCAAGCTACGGTACTGCTGGTAACAACCGTATTGGTAACTTCGATTCTAGAGGATTGGTGTCTTCTGCAGGTGCTGGTAACTACCTAAACCTTCCAGGTTTGACTATTTCTGGTTTGGCAAACAACAGATTGTCTTGGGAAACTCAAACTACTTTGAACATTGGTACGGATTATTCATTCTTCGATGGAAGAATCAATGGTAGTATTGATGCCTATAGAAGACTTTCAACTGACTTATTGTTAAATAGAAATCTTCCTTCTACTTCGGGATATGGTTCGATTACTGAAAACGTAGGAGAGTTAGAGAATAGAGGTATAGAGTTCAGCGTTAACACTGTAAACTATGACAAAGGTGGCTTGACTTGGAGTACTAGCTTTAACATAGCTTTCCAAGATCAGGAATTGTTGGCCTTATTCCCAGGTGAAACCAATAATGGTTCAGCCACACAAGTTGGTTTGCCACTAAACGTATGGTATAACTGGGATTGGGCTGGTGTAAACCCTGCTAACGGTAGACCATTCTACTATGATAGAGATGGAAACTTAACTTACAATCCTCAAAACGGATCTAGCATTGGTGATGAGAATGATGATAGAAAAGTTTTAGGTAATACTAACAGTAGCTTCTTTGGAGGTCTGACAAATACTGTTTCTTATAAAGGATTTACTTTGGACTTCTTGTTCCAGTATGATTATGGAAAAGATGGTACTGATGGTACTGGTGGTTTCTCTTATGATCCATATGAGGCAAGACTGAATCTATACACTAGAACTAGTGATTTAGTATGGAGACAGCCAGGTGATGTTACTAGTTTCCCTAGACCAAACATTACGGCTGAACCAGGTGCAGTTGGAGTAGGTACTGCAAGAGCTTTGCAAGATTTATCTTACATCAGACTAAAACAAGTTACTCTATCTTACAACTTCCCTCAGTCTATGTTGTCAAACATGTTCTTGGATAATGCAAGAGTATATGTTCAAGGAATTAACCTATTGACCTTCACAAATTACACAGGTCTAGATCCAGAATTTACTGGTGGTAGCTCTACTGGAGTATTCCCTCCAAGTAAGAATGTAACTGTAGGAGTTGAATTTGGATTTTAATAATCGAATGATATGAAAAAATATTTTATAACTACACTTTGCTTAATAGCTATTCTAGCCACTTCGTGTTCAGATTTGCTAGAAACAGAGCCAAGACAATCTGTCTCTATTGACGGTGCGTTAGAATCACCAGATGTGCTTAATGCACTCTTGATTGATGTTTACAATAGTTTTCAAGGGGGCGGAACCCTTGGTAGTGAGTGGATTGTTGTGCCAGAAGTAATGGCCGATAACTTTACTTTCAATAATAATAGAGGTACCTATAATGGTCAGTACAACAATGTGTTAAGATCACACCTTACTGCGTGGGAAGTATATGGTTATTTGCTTCAACTAAACGTGGTTATTGAAGGTGGGGCTGTTTTAGATGATAACACTTTGGGTGAGGCATATGCGTTGAGAGCATTAGGTTATTTGTACCTAATGAATACTTATGCTTACATGCCTACTGCAATTGTTGGCTCACAAAACAAGGGTGGTGTACCTTTGATTACTGAGGCTGTTTTAGATCTTGCTGACGTAACTCTGCCTGCAAGAGCTAGTATTGATGAGGTTTATGACTTCATGTTGGCAGATGTAGCTCAAGCGATTAGTCTAATGGATAACTCTAGATCTAACGCTAGGTTTACTCAAGCGGGTGCTCAAGCCTTAGGTTCAAGAATTGCGCTTTATGCTGGAGAGTATGCTTTAAGTGTACAATATGCTCAGGCTGCTATCGATGCAGGTACAGCGTCTCTTTCAACCAGAGATAACTACGTGAGTGATTGGGCTCAGTTTCAGCATCCAGAGGCTATTTGGTATCTAGAGTATCAGTCGAACGAGAATCAAGGACCAAATACTTCTGTAATGTCAATTTATATTACTGACGGAACTGTGATCACTCCAGATTATAGAGGAAATGGTGATTTCACTCCAGCTCAAGAAGTGTTAGACCTATTAGGTCCAACCGATGTTCGTAATGGTTTAATTGAAGAGGTTCAAACCTCTAATCTACCTAACCCTGTAGGAACTCCAGAGCTTAAAAAGTATATAGATAATGGCGGACAGGGTAACCTTACGAATATTCCGATCTTCAGAATTTCAGAGATGTATTTGAATATTGCTGAGGCCGAAGCTAGATTAGGTAATACTCTACAGGCTCAGGCTGCACTTCAGACATTGAAGAGAAGATCAGTTTCCCCGACTTATATTGTCACTAATACTGGTCAAGACCTTATCGATGAAATTTTGGTAGAGAGAAGACTAGAACTATTAGGAGAAGGTCATAGATTCTTTGATCTAAAGAGATTAGGAATGGATATTGATAAGAGCGCAGTTGATTTGACTGGTGAAGTTATCAGTTTCGATGATGCTAGAATTTTGGCTCCTCTTCCGAGTGGTGACTTGGAATTGAATCCTAATCTTGAGAACAATTTTGGTTACTAAAATTTAGAAAAGATGAAAATGATGAATTTCAGAATATTTCTATTCGCAGCATTAATATGTACCGCATTAACTTCTTGCTTTGAAGATGATGATGAAGTGTATAAATATGACGGTCCTGCAGTTGTAGAGTTTGATCAAGCAACATTAACTACAGGAAGTTATACCAGAAGTGTAGAATCAGGAGATGGTACAATCTCTGAGCAGGTGAATTTGGTTTCTCCACATTTGAGTTCGGATCAAGTGATTAACTTCTCTGTTGATGCAGCTAATAGTACTGCCGTTGAAGGAACTCACTACTCTACTACTGGCCAGTTTACAATTCCTGCAAATACTAGTTTTGGAGATGCAACTGTTGAAATTTTGAACGGTGCTATCCCTGCTGGCGAGACAAGGACATTGGTATTAGTTTTAGAGGGTAACGATGTTGTCGGTGTGTCCGAGAACTATAAATCTATTACTATTAGTATTAGCCCTAATTAATATTGGAAAGGGAGTGCCTTGGCACTCCCTTTTTATTTGTCTAATTTAGAATGTAACGAATCAAATGAAAAAAGTAATAATAATGTTATTGGTAGTCTGTTCGTTCCACACGTTGGACGCTCAGCAAGATTCTTGGGACGAGAATTTTAACAACAGTTCATTTATTCGGAATACAACAATAGAGAGCAAAGATTTTATAGGCTCTCCGTTCTTATTAGACAATTGTGTCAAAGGTGAAATAAGGTTTGCAGATGGCACGGTGAAATCCAATGTTTGCATAAATCTAGACTTGTATCAAAAAGAGGTTGTACTAAAGCTTTCGGAGTCTGAAGAGAATTATGGGCTTTCACTTCGTTTAGATGACGTTAAAGAGATACAGCTAGAATCTAAACCATTAAAGGGGACTACATCAAACCGAAGATTTATAACCGTATCAGAAGCACAATTTGCTGAATCTCCCTCTGAAAAACTCTTTGTTTATGAGGTGTTTGGCCCAACAGATAGGCTAATTGCTTTTTCTAGCTGTGAGCTTCTAGAACCAGAAGTAGGGGGCTACTCAACTCGAGATAGAGCAGAATTTAAAAAGGGTACAGACTACTATCTGATGAATGAAGACTCTAAATATGAATTCTTTAATTTCAGTAAAAGACGATTGAAAAAGTTATTGGGCGAATCTAAATATACTCGAGTGGTTGATTTATTAGAGAGTCAGAATAAGTCATTGAAAACACCTCAAGATTTGTCTTGGGCCATCTCTAACATTGAGAACTAAGCTTTTCTCCTATTCCAGGGACACTCCTAGGTTCAAGCTAATTTCAATCGAAGATCCATGGAAAAATGTATTGAATATGTACAATTTTTGCAAGACATATTAATTTATTAAAATGCATCAATGTTGCGTTAATTCGTTTTACATTGGTTGTTAGCTGGTTTTTTTTTGATGTGATCGGTTTTTTTTGTTGAGTAGGCCTGCCAAATAATATTCTGATTTTAACTCTACTCAATTTCTATTAGTATTTTCATTTTTCTACCATCGCATTCGAGCTACCTGAGACCCGCTTTTGTTCATGTATCATCGAGCTGAAGCTTTAAAAATGCTACCTGCTGTTAACATTATTTAACTTTCACCCAATATTACGTGTGATGAAGTAATAATCTCGTCTTCTTTTTAGAGTAATTCTGCTGTGGAGTCTCGAGAATTAATTTACCCTTATTCTGCCGAATAAAATTTTAAATTTCTTTCTGTTTTGGCCATTCGGATGAAATAACGTCCGCTCATCCAGCAATCGAATGCGGTCAATTTGTAAGGTCAATATTATTTTTTGACCAACTTTTATTTTATGTTTGGTGTGCTAAACAAACTTTTTTATCAACTATTAAACTAAAAACGAAAGCAATGAAGAGAGTTTTACTGACTATTCTTTCGTGCGCGCTTTTCCTCGTATCGAGTATGGCGTTCGCGCAAGATCGAACAGTTTCAGGTAAGGTGACCGGAACAGATGATGGTCTTCCTTTGCCACAAGTAAACATTCTGATTAAAGGTACTACTAATGGTACTTTTACTGACATGGATGGTAATTACAGTCTTACAGTACCTTCAGGTTCTACGTTAATCTTTAGATATTTGGGTTATGTAACCCAAGAAATCTTGGTTAACAGTCAAACTGTTGTAAACGTGCAGCTTGCCCCAGACGCTACTTCACTTGGTGAGGTGGTTGTAACTGGTGTTGCCGTTGGAACGGATAAGAAAAACTTAGGTTTCGGACTGTCTCAAGTGAAGAATGAGCAGATTTCAGCTGTACCAGCACTAGATGCTTCTAATACTCTTAGAGGTAAAGTTGCTGGTATTACTATTGTACAAAGTCAAGGTGACGGTGGTGCTTCAGTATCATTAAGAGGTGCAAAATCTGTTTTTGGAAACATTTCTCCACTAATTATTGTGGATGGTATCTTAACTCAGCAAAACCTTAGTGATATCAATACTGATGATATTGAGTCTATTGAGGTTATCAAAGGAGCGGCAGCATCTTCATTATATGGATCTTTGGCCGCAGGTGGTGTAATTCAAATCCGTACTAAAAGAGGTGCTCAAGGTAAAGAAGGTATTAGAATTCAATACAGAGGTGAGTATGGTATCTCAGAAGTTGAAAACGTACACCCGACAGCAGCAACACACCCATTCAAAATTTTACCAAACGGTGATTTTGATCTAACTTCTGGTTCTAGAGAGTTGACTGATGACGGTACTTGGAATCCTTATCCATCTTATAATGATAACTTTGGAAACTTAATTTCTAAGCAACCTTATTACATGAACTTAGTTTCAGTTCAGAACTCTCTAGAGAATTATTCATTCTACATGTCGGCTCAACACCAGACAAAAGGAATGATCTCTGAAGTGTTGGACCCTGAGGAAAGATTGAACGTTCGTATGAACTTTGACATCTTCCCATCAGAAAAGTTTACAGCTAAGATCAGTACTTCTTACCAACAAAACACACTAACTCCAGTGTCTAGAGGTGGTCAAGGAACATTCTTCTCAGATGCCCTTCTTGTAGAACCTTTTATTGATTTTACCGAGAGAGATGAAGATGGTGATTATGCAGTTTTCCCTACAGGATTCGATGTGGTAAACTCTAATGTTGCAAACCCTCTTTATCAGTATGAAAACTGGGAGTATGACGATACGAATGAAAGGTTTGTAGTAGGTTTAGATTTAAGATATCAATTGACTGACAATATTTCATTTAATGTAACTCAGTCTATCGATAAGTTTAATAGCTACAGCAAGAGATATTATCCTAAAGGATATAAAACAGCTACTCCTAATGCAACTTTGAATAACGGTAACTATTCTATTTCAAATAATAGAGAGTCATATTCTGTTACTTCTGCTCAAATGAACTTTAATAAGAAGTTTGGCGATTTCAATGTGAGTGCTACAACTAAGTTCTTACATGAGTATAATTTCGAAGATGGATTCAACGCTAATGGTAGAGAGCTTGTTACAAATGGTGTTTATGATCTAGGTGCATTGAGTCAAGATAACAGAAACATTGGTTCTTATCAGAGAGAGACAGTTTCTAAGAATGCTTTCTTAAGTACTGATGTAATCTGGAAAGACAAATTAATCTTCAACGGTCTAGTAAGACGCGATGGTTCATCGAGATTTGGTGAGAAAGAGAGATGGCAAACGTTTGGTAGAGTGTCTTTAGCCTACAGAATTACTCAAGATTATGATCTTCCAATCTTTGATGAGTTGAAGGTGAGAGCTTCTTACGGTTCAGCTGGTAGAAGACCTACTTGGAGTGCTCAATATGAGACATTCTCTGTTAGTTCTTCAGGTATCTCAGGATCAGTACTTGGAAACGCCAATCTTATTCCTGCAGTTAACAAGGAATTGGAAATTGGTATAGACGGTGAATTCCTAAACAGATTTGATTTCCAAATTAACTATGCTAGCTCAGTAGTAGAGAATGATTTCATTCAAAGAAGATTGTCTGCTGTAACTGGTTACAATACTCAGTATCAAAACTTAGGTGCTGTTGAATCAACAGCTTTTGAGTTCCAAATGGGAGCAGAGGTTATGAATAAGTCAAACTTCAGATGGGATGCTAATATGACTTTCGATATCATCAGAAGTGAGATTACTGACTTAGCTGGTATTCCTCCATTCACCAATGGCTATTATAGAGTTGAGACTGGTGAGCCAGTGGGTACATTCTATGGTAACAAATTAATTACAAGCCTTGACCAATTGGAGACAGATGGTAGTGGTAACGTAATTAATGCATGGAATGCTGATGGTATTCCTTTGAGTGAGTTTAGTGTAAATAACCTTGGGTATGTTGTATTGACTGATGACATTGGTACTCCTCAAGAAACCGCATTCTATTTCAACGATCCAGATAATAGAGGAGCTAAACTTCAGACTATTATTGGTGATAGAAACCCTGACTTTAAAGTAGGATTATCTAACACTTTAACATTCTTCAACAACCTTCAGTTATATTTCTTAATTGACTGGAAGCAAGGTGGAGACAAGTATAATGCTACAAACCAGTATCTATACTTTAATACGAGAGCTGCAGACCAAGAAGAGTATGCAAGGCTTGGGCACCATACTAACTTCTCTATCAGTGCTAACTCGTTGTATAATGGTAACTTACCTGCTAGTCACTTTGTAGAGGACGGAACATTTGTGAAGATCAGAGAGTTAAGTATGTCATATACTTTCAAGAACCCTGTTTCTTTTGTAGAAGATGTTCGTTTGTCTTTAATTGGTCGTAACCTTCTAACCTTCTCAAACTACGGTGGATTTGACCCTGAAGGTTATGATGAGAACTTCGACTTCCCTCTATATAGAAACTATACTGTTTCTTTACAGATTAGGTTTTAATCCTAAATAATGAACTTTAAACTATATCGAAATATGAAAAATTTTAAACTTTTATTAGCCTCTATGCTAATAATGATCTTGGCCTTCACTTCATGTGAAGATCTAGAAGTGGAGAATTTAAATGAGCCAGATAGAGCGAGAGCTCTAAGTGATCCTGGAGATTTGATTTCTTTGATGAAGTCAGGTACTTTGGACTCTTACTGGGGAATAACAACTTCATGGGGTGTTCACCTTCATTTGATGGCAGATCAGCTTACAACAACGAATAAGTCACGTCAATTCTGGGATTTTGCAGAAGAGCCTAGATTAAGACTACAGAACGACCCTAACTATGGTGGAGCTGGTGCTTTAACCTCTCCTTGGGGTAACTTGAACTCGGCAGTTGTTTCATCAAATGCGGTATTAGCCTACATTAATGATGGAAACACTTTTACAGATGAAAATGACAATGATATCACTAAGCAAATGGAAGCTGGTGCGCTATTCGCAAAAGGTTTTGCTCAAGGTTATCTAGGAGTCATTTTCGATAAGGCTTACATCGTAGATTTTGATTCTGACTTAGGTAATTTGGAACTACAGCCTTACACTGTGCTTATCGATGAGGGTATTGCCAACATGCAAGCTGGTTTGGCTGCTGCTAATGCAGCTCCAAATTTCAAGTATGATTTGATGGTGAATGTTGATATGGATATTACCGAGTTCACTAAGTATGCTAATTCAATGATGGCTAGAATTGCTTCTCAGGAGGCAAGAACTTCTGCTGAAGCTGCTACTCTTGATTGGAATCAAATTTTAACTTGGGCTAACAATGGTTTTACTGAAGATTTCTATATCGAAACATCTCCTGGAAACTGGTTTAACTCAACCATCGATTGGGCTGGTTATGTGTTGAATTCTGGTGCAGGTTATTTACCAACAGATCTTAAGGTTGCACATCTAGCTGATCCTGTGAATATCCCTCAGGTTTATCCTGCTACTGGTGTATTGGATCAAGCGGATTCTCCTGATGCTAGATTTGAGCAGTACTTTACTTACACTACTGACTTCGGGTATTTGAGACCTGAGCGTAACAGAAGCATATTTAGTAACTGGTACAACTCAAGGTTCATGACTAATAATACTATGTCTGAGGCGGGTGACCAAAACCCACAATTTTTGCTTGCAGAAATTCAAATGTTGAAAGCTGAGGCTAATATGAGACTTGGAAATAATGTTGCTGCCGCTGCAGCCATAAACAACTCTCCAAGAACTTCTGTAGGTGGTTTACCTCCTGTTTTACCAACAGACGATTTGAGAAGCATTCTTCATTATGAGTATTCTATTGAGCTTGACTTAGCTGCTGGCTCTACTACTCAGTGGGCATTCATGAGAAGAAATGATCTTTTACAGGAAGGGACTACTTTAATGTTCCCTATTCCAGCTAGAGAATTGGAGGCTACCGGACTTGAACTATACTCATTCGGAGGAATTGGTCAAGAAGGTGGTGCCGTTGGGAACGGTTGGAAAAATTAAGATGATTTACAGTGTTTTTGTAACACTCAATTTTTGGAAACTAAAAAGAAAGATAACTGCGGTTATCTTTCTTTTTATATTCGCATTTGGTTTTATAGCTTGTGTAGAAAGGGAAAGAGATTTAAAGCTTGATACCTTTGAGTTTCTTGAAGGAAATGAAGTTACCATCCAGTTTGATGAACTACATGTATATCCCATGAATTCCTTCTTCTTCTTAGACGAGAACCAGATTCAGCACTCAGCTGGTTATAACAATGATCCTATTATTTCAAATGGAGTGATACAAATATCTCCCACAGCATCTGTTATAGGGACAAACCAATCTGGCGGATTAATTATTAAGGATATTAATTTTCAAGAAATAGGGGTGAGCCTAAAAGAGGGGCTAGAGGCTTTTAATGAGGCTTTAGGAGAAGAAAGATATATTTTTCGAAATGAAAACATGCTAACAACCACAGGTAGGCTTTTCATTTCTAGAACAGATAATGAGCCTATTAGAATCCGAATTCCAAGAGCCTACCCCATTATTGTAGATATTATTAGATAAATAGACCATGAAATACCTAATTATATTCGTTTTACTTTTTGCGTCATATTCTATTCGGGCACAAACCGATTTTGAAAAAATTGATCTACCCGGCCTTAAGTCGGTTCATGTTGACACGAACATTAAGGTAATCTTAATTGCATCTCCTGCTAACTATCTTTCTTTTGCAAAGGATGATAATGCGCGTTACATTCGATATTCATATAGAGGTGGGGAGCTTAGGGTTTCTAAAGATGAGCGAATTGACGATGCCAAAGAGATAACTGTTTATTTGTACTTTACTTCTTTTGAAGAATTACGTGTAGATGGAAGTAGCGTTGTCTCTAGTTTGTCTATTATAGAGCAAAAGGATTTTAGAATCATTACTTCTGGAAATGCTACCGTTGATGTGAGACTTGAATTAAAATCACTTACTGTTTCTACCAATGGTAACTCTAGAGTTACGGCTAGGGGTAACACGGTGAATGAAAAAGTAGAAGCAGATGGTACTTCAATGTACAGAGGGGATGACTTGGTAGCTCAGACAGTCATACTGAACTTGAGAGGGACTGGCAGCGTCTACGTGTGGTCGGATAAAGAAATAAAAGGTAGAGCTACTGCAGGTACCGAGATTTATTATAGAGGCATACCAGCCAGGATAAGAATTAACAGTGTTGTTGCTTTACCGGGTGCTAGCTTACCGTATAAGTTGGTGCACTTGGATGGAGGTGATATGAGAAGAAATTAGTGATTATGATGAGCATAGTGAGATTTTACTTCGTTTTTATAGTGTTGGTAAGTGTTTTTTCTTGTCAATCAAAAAATGCTGAGTTTGATGTAATTAAAGGTCAAGAATTGGTTATCGAATTTGATCAGTTAGCAACTTATTCTACTAGTGATTTCTTCTATATTGATGATTATAAGATACTTCATGAACTAAGGTTTGATTCAAAGGAGGTCGTTACTGATGAACAGGTGCTGATTCAGCCAACTGACTATCTGTTTTTTGCTACCGATGATGGTGATAGAAAAACGCAGAAAACGTCCGCTTTTGAAATGTGTTACAACTTAGGAGTTTCTCTGCTACAGATTAAGGACGATAACGGGAATGGTATTTATCGCATAAAGAACCTGCCTGCATGGAAGGTGACAGGGAAGTTAACTTTAGTGCGGGAGGATGGCAAAGATATTGTGTTACGAATTCCAAAAGAGTACCCTTTGTTCGTAGAACGACAAAGTGATTAAGGACTGTTTTTAATCTTCGATTAGTCAATGTATTGGGCGTATTGATTATTCTAGTATCGGTATGGGTTTATATTGATACCACAGCGGTTTTTGGGCAGGGTTATTGTTCATAATCAAAAAAGTAAAATGATTATGGCAATAAATATGTATAGAGTTTCTTTGATGATATCAGTCATTTTAGTTTCTGCTTTATCAATTAGAGCTCAGGAATTAAGCAACAAACTGGAGACACCTGGTTTAACTAGTATTAAAAGCTCGGGTTCAGCAGAGGTGGTTCTGATCCCTTCTAATATAGAGTATGTTAGTTTTGAGGATACAGCAGAGAAGCCTATCTATAACGTAGTTTACAAATATAAAACCTTACATATTAATTCACTGGATGACAATGACGACCAGCAACCTTTTAAGGTATTCGTTTATTCAAACAATATTAAGGAGGTTGAATTGAGAGAATGGTCTTACTTAACATCTCCAGTTGAGCTATCTTATTCACATCTTAAATTGATAGCAAAAGAGTCATCAAGGATCGATATGCGGATTAAATCTAGCTCAGTATCAATATGGCAGTTCGATAATAGTCTGGTTAGGTTGCAAGGAGAAACTGTTCGGCTAACACTAAACATGGAAAGTGCTAGTGTTTTCAGAGGGGATGTATTAAAGACCGATCACTTTATGCCAGACATAACAGGAACATCTAAGTCATACATTCATGTCGAGAGGGAAATTAATGGCACTGCAGCTAATGGTACAGGCATATTTTACACTGGAGACCCTAGAAGAATTAGGTTGAGTGGACAAATAGGAGGGTTTGCAGATGGTGTTACTACAGGCTTAGTCAAGCTAGATTTGAAGAACCCTAGTATAGAAGTAAGAAACTATTAATGTAAAGTCATTTCGTAAATGAAATGCTCCCTTCAGCTCTATTCGTTATTTTTGTTCAAAAATACGAGGTATGATAGTAGTTACAGGAGCGGCTGGTTTTATTGCTAGTGCTTTAGTCTCTAAGTTAAATTCGGAGGGCTTTAACAATATTGTTCTGGTTGACGATTTCTCTTTTGAGGAAAAGAACCTGAACTTGGAGGGGAAGAATTATGTGGATAGAGTTGAAAGAGAGTCTTTTTTCGACTGGCTTGATTCGAATGGTAATAGGGTAGAATTCATTTTTCATTTAGGTGCGAGAACTAATACAGCTGAATTTGATCATAGCCTTCTGACGAAGCTTAATATTGATTACTCCAAAATGGTTTGGAAGTACTGTATTAAGTATCAAATACCTTTGGTTTATGCCTCCTCTGCAGCCACTTATGGCGATGGTAACAATGGTTACAAAGACGATATAAATGCATTAGGCAATCTAGAGCCTTTAAACCCTTATGGTTGGTCTAAAAATGAATTTGATAAATGGGTTATAGATCAAAAGGAACAACCTTTCTTTTGGGCGGGGTTGAAGTTTTTTAATGTTTATGGTCCTAATGAGTATCATAAGGGAAGAATGGCTTCGGTTGTATATCATACCTTCAATCAGGTAAAGCATACTGGCGAAATGAAGCTATTTAAATCACATAATTCATCATATCAACATGGTGAACAGTTGAGGGACTTTGTATATGTAAAGGATGTGGTTGAAGTATGTTTTTTTCTTATGAATCATCGTAAGAATTCGTCAATTTATAATTTAGGTTCTGGAGAAGCGCGGACCTTTTTGGATTTGGCCAAAGCAACCTTCAATGGAATGGGAGTAGATGAGAATATTTCTTTTATTGATATTCCGGAAGATATTAGAGATAAATACCAGTATTATACACAAGCGGATATGTCTAAGTTAAGGTCTATTGGCTACAACAAGGAGTTTACTTCTCTAGAAGATGGAGTTTCTGATTATGTGAAAAATTATTTAGTTCAGAATAAATATTATTGATATGCGATTAGCACTGACGTCTGTTTTATTTCTAGTAATGTCAATCCATGCTTTTGGACAAAAGCAGGAGATGAGAGCGGATCAAGCTGTAGTTTCTGACACTACGGTCTTCTTTTATGCCTGGTATAAGTTTGTAGATGGTCCTTACGTACTCACCGGAATTGATTCTATGAAGACGAAAAAGAGTAGTTATGAGAAGGACTTACTAAAGCTAAACGAGACCAATAAGATAAGAGTATTGAATGCTGGAAAAACTAAGACACGAAATAAGTATGTGGTTCCAAGTGTTGATGCAAAATCGGATCTTTTGGAAGTAGCCCCTAACCTTCAGCAAATAAGAAATAGGTTGGATGCCTTTCTCAGGCAGAACAAGGGTAATGTTGTTAATTTAGACGCATTTAAGTTCAAAAAGCCAACAGAAAGTCTTTCAAGAAGAGCAGTGGATTACAAATAGAGCTTTAAATAAGAGCTCCCATTCTTTTATGACTAAACGATTTTCAATTCGCATTGCTTCATGAGAAGTAACCCTTTATCTTTGCAGCCAATTTGAAAATCAATGGTTTACGTCAGTAGAAAGGAACATTTCAATGCAGCACACAAGCTTTACAACCCTAATTGGAGTGAAGAAAAGAATGTAGAGGTGTTTGGGCCTTGTGCCAATGCCAATTGGCATGGTCATAACTTTGAGCTGATAACTACAGTAAAAGGCCAGCCAGATGCTGAAACCGGTTTTGTGGTTGATCTAAAGCAACTTTCCAATCTTATTAGAGCAGAGGTTATAGATAAACTTGATCATAGAAACCTCAATGTAGATGTTGACTTTATGGAAGGGAAAATGGCAAGTTGCGAAAATTTAGTAATGGAAATCTGGAAGATTTTAGCCCCTCGCGTAGCAGAGATAACCCCTCAGGGGCAACTGCATTCTCTAAAGCTCTATGAAACCCCAAGAAACTTTGTTGAGTATTTCGGGGAATAATAGCTCCAATAAACTTAACCTCTTAACGAGATCTTAAGTCGGTTTAATCGATCATCGAACATCGAACATTCAATTACGCCACCTTAAGTTTCTTGAATTTCGACTTCTCGAACTTCTCTTGTGCGTATTTTCGGTTGATGGTTAGCTCATGAGTATTCTTGTCAGACGGTAGTTCAAACATGGCATCCGTCATAATGGCTTCACAGATAGATCTAAGTCCTCTGGCACCAAGCTTAAACTCAAGTGCTTTTTGTACTATGTAATCTAATGCATCGTCCTCAAACACAACTTTCTTCTCTTCCATATCGAAGAGTTTGGTGTATTGCTTAATCAAAGCATTTTTCGGAGCAGTAAGAATGTTCTTAAGAATTTCTGGATTAAGCGGATTAAGATGAGTTACTATAGGTAAGCGACCGATTAGTTCAGGTATCAGACCAAAGTTCTTTAAATCTTGAGCATTTACATATTGATGCAAATTGTCTTTATCTACCAACATTTGCTCGTCCTTAGCAACAGAGAAGCCAAGTGGTTGAGTGTTTAATCTGTTGGCTATATGTCTAGCAATTCCATCGAATGCCCCACCACAAATAAATAGTATGTTGTCAGTGTTTACCGATATCATCTTTTGGTCCGGATGTTTTCTTCCACCTTGTGGCGGTACATTCACTGCGGTTCCTTCCAAAAGCTTTAAAAGAGCTTGCTGAACACCTTCTCCACTCACATCTCTGGTAATGGATGGGTTGTCAGACTTTCTAGCAATCTTATCAATCTCATCAATGTAAATGATACCACGTTCGGCAGATTCTACATCGTAATTAGCCGACTGTAAAAGTCTAGTTAGAATACTCTCAACGTCTTCACCAACATATCCAGCCTCTGTAAGAACAGTGGCATCTGCTATACAGAAAGGAACCTGTAAAATTTTTGCTAAGGTTTTAGCAATGTAGGTTTTACCAGTACCGGTTTCTCCAACCATAATGATGTTGGACTTTTCAATCACAACATCATCATCGTTAGACTTTTGGATCAATCGCTTGTAGTGATTGTACACGGCAACGGAGATTACCTTCTTCGCCTCATCCTGACCCACCACATATTGGTCGAGATACTTCTTCATCTCAACTGGTTTAATCAGATTGAATTTTGGTGACTCCTCAGAAGACTTAGTTTTTAATTCTTCTGAAAGTATTTGGTTGGCTTGTGTAATACAATGATTACAGATATGAGCATGTATGCCCGAAATCATTAAGTCAACGTCTTTTTTGTTGCGTCCGCAAAACGAACAAGTAACCTCTGCCATGAGCTTTATTTTTTAGTGAGTACTTCGTCAATAAGACCGTACTCTTTGGCCTCAGCCGCACGCATCCAATAGTCTCTATCAGAGTCTCTTTCTATTTTGTCGTAAGGCTGGCCAGTGTGTTTAGCTAAAATATCGTATAAATCTTTTCTCAACTCTTGCATTTGCTTAAGAGTTATTTCCATATCTCTAGACTGACCCTGCATACCACCACTTGGTTGGTGAATCATAATTCTAGAGTGTGGTAGAGCTGCTCTTTTACCTTCCGCTCCTGCGCTCATAAGTACTGCGGCCATAGAAGCAGCCATTCCTGTACAAATAGTGGCAACATCTGGCTTTACAAACTGCATGGTGTCATACATTCCTAAGCCTGCATATACAGAGCCTCCAGGGCTATTTATATACATGGTGATATCTCTATTAGGGTCTGTTGACTCTAAGAACAGTAGCTGAGCTGTAATTATGTTGGCGATATTGTCGTCTACGCCCATTCCCAGAAATATAATTCTGTCCATAATTAGACGAGAGAATACATCGATTTCTGCAAAACGAGTAGGTCTCTCTTCAATTACCGAGCGAGTCATGTTTTCTACATGGTTGGTATAAGCATCGAATGTAGAACCACTAACTCCCTGATTATGAATGGCGTATTTTCTGAATTCCTCTTTATTGATCATTAGTTTAATTAACCTTTAACTGAACAAAATTAAAAAAAAAGCCCTTCCGAAAAAGGACTTTAATTTAACATCTTACTTTGTGCAAAGGTTCGGTTATTGATTAACTATTTCTTTGAACTTATCTAGGCTAACCTTTTTAGACTTAATCTCAATCTTATCTTTAACCAAGTCTAGCACTTTTTCTTGCTGAACTTGCTCGGCCATTTTCATGTAGTTTTGGCCATTTTCTCCCTGAAGGTAATGCTCAACAAATGAATCCATCTGGTCGGCCATTTGTCCAAGACCAGACCCCATGAACTGAGCCTCTATCATTTGCCTCGTAGCCTCTTTGATGTCTTCATGCTCTGGTTTGATCTCGTTTTCCTTAGAAATCTCATTAGAGATCAAGTTCCAGCGTAGCTGATCTGCATAGATATCGTATTCCTTCTCAATATCAGCATCTGTTACCTTACCCTCACCTGAAAGTTTCAACCAGTTCTTAAGAAAGTCGTCTGGTAAGCTAATAGGAGTGTTTTTAATTAACTCGTCCTGAATAGTTTTATTCAACCAAGCATTAGTCTCTCTTGAGTAATTCTCTGAAATGGTATCAGAAATCTTTGCTCTGAATTCTTCTTCAGAAGAAACAGTGTCAGGTCCAAAAGTCTTGTCAAATAGCTCTTGGTTCACTTCGGCTAGCTCTCTTCTATTTACATTCTTAACTTCAAAGTTGAACTTAAGGTCAATGCCTTCTAGCTCATCTTCGGTTTTGCCAATTTGAGCTGCTTGTTGAGCTTTCTCCTTATATAATTTAGAAAGATCGACAGAAATCACATCACCTTTCTTTTTGCCTATGAATTTCTTGGCATTGGTTTTTGTGAAGTCAACAGGGTCAATAGTGGTGTCATGTACAATGTCCGAACCTTCTTGTGAAAGTGTTCCGAAGAGCATATCGCCTTCTTCGCTCACTTCAGGGTTAGTCATTTTACCAAATTGAGTACGCACGTTATCAACAGTTTCGTCAATTACTTTGTCGTTTACCTCAATATCGTACTGAGTTACTTTTACCTTTTTGTCAAGACTAACGGTAAAGTCATCAACTAGGCCTATAGTGTACTCAAACTCAAAATCTGACTGGTTGTCCCAGTCAATAGTTTCAATTTGTTGTTGATTAGGGATAGGCTCACCTAAGATCTTCAACTCATTGTCTCTGATGTAATCTTGAATAGCATGACTAACCATGTGGTTGATTTCTTCAACCAATATGGATTTGCCATACATCTTTTTAACAAGACTTTGAGGAACCTTGCCTGGTCTAAATCCTTTGATTTGAGCCTTCTTGCTGTAGTCCTTGATCTTTTCGTCTACCTTCGATTGATAATCAGCTTCGTTTAGTTTAACTTTAATTGAAGCGACATTTGAATCTTGTTTGTCTAGAGTAATGTCCAATGCCCTAATGTTTTTGTTCATAAATAAAAACCCTCAAATCTTACGACCGAGGGTTCAAATTGTGCGGATGGAGGGACTCGAACCCCCATGCCCTGAGGCGCTAGATCCTAAGTCTAGTGCGTCTACCAATTTCGCCACATCCGCTGGCTGTTCCGAAATGGAATGCAAAGGTAAATTAAATTTTGTTGAAGTCAACAATTGGCTTGTTTATTTTTTCAAAAGTTTTGACCTTTCTATTAAGTAAAAGAAATCTATGATTGCAGTTGATCTTGAAGAGGAAAGAAAAGAGATATTAAGGAGATACAGACGACTGCTCCGTAAAGCCAAACCTTTTTTAAAGGATAATGACGCTAAGCTGATCAAAAAGGCTTTTAACCTTTCGGTTGAAGCTCATAAAGAGATGCGAAGAAAGTCTGGCGAGCCTTATATCTTCCACCCACTAGCTGTTGCAGAAATCTGCGTTGAGGAAATCGGGCTTGGAACCACATCTATTATTGCCGCCCTTCTTCATGACGTTGTTGAAGATACAGAGGTAGAGCTAGATGAGATAAAGGAGTCGTTCGGTCCTAAAGTGGCTAAAATTATTGACGGCCTAACCAAAATATCAGGAGTCTTTGAGCATGGCAGTTCTCAACAAGCAGAGAATTTCCGGAAAATGTTACTCACTCTATCTGAAGATGTGAGAGTAATATTGGTAAAGCTTGCCGATAGACTTCATAATATGCGTACCCTGGGGAGTATGCCGCGGCACAAGCAGCTAAAGATAATATCGGAAACCATTTATTTGTACTCTCCACTGGCTCACCGTTTAGGGCTTTATGCCATTAAGTCTGAGTTAGAAGATCTTTGGTTAAAGTATACCGAGCCGGAGGTTTACCAAGATTTAGTAGCTAAAATTGCCGAAAGTAAATCATCTCGAAGTAGGTTCATAAAGAGTTTTATGAATCCAATTGTCGATGAACTTGATAGGACAGGCTTTAAGTACGAGGTAAAGGGTAGGCCTAAGTCCATCTATTCCATTTGGAATAAGATGAAGAAACAAAACATTCCTTTTGAAGAGGTTTATGACCTTTTTGCGGTACGTATAATATTAGATACAACTTACGACCAAGAGAAGGCTGCTTGTTGGCAAGTTTATTCCATAGTTACCGACTTTTATACTCCAAACCCCGATAGGTTGCGAGACTGGGTGAGTACACCTAAGGCCAATGGCTATGAATCTCTCCATACTACAGTAATGAGTAGAGCTGGTCGATGGGTTGAAGTTCAAATTCGAACCCAGCGAATGAATGATATTGCCGAGAAGGGGTATGCAGCACACTGGAAGTATAAAGATGGCATGAATCCTACTCATGAATCTGGATTAGAGTCATGGATTCAGAAGGTTCGAGATATGCTGGAGCAGAACGACACTAGTGCCATTGAGTTCGTAGATGACTTCCGTTCTAACTTATTTAATGAAGAGGTTTTTGTTTTCACTCCTAAAGGTGATCTAAAGATTCTTCCAAGTGGAGCCACCGCTCTAGATTTTGCTTTCGATATTCATACAGAAATAGGGGCTAAATGTCTTGGTGCAAAAGTCAACAATAGGCTCGTTCCGCTAAACTATCAATTAAAGAATGGCGATCAGATCGAAATTCTTACTTCTAATAAGCAGAGGCCAAATGAAGATTGGTTGAGGTTTGTAGCAACATCCAAGGCTAAGTCCAAAATAAAGGAAACCCTAAAGGAGTCTAAAAAACAAGCGGCAGTCGATGGTAAGGAGATTGTTCAGCGTAAGTTGAAGCAAATGAAGGTTCCTTTTGATGGTGATGTCGCCAATCAACTCAGGGCTTATTTCGAAGAGAAAACAGTAACCGACTTCTATTATAAAGTTGGTAGAGGTTTAATCGACCCTTCACATATCAAGAACTTTAAAGACTTTAAAAAAGAGCGGCAGAAAAGTCTTAGGGTCAAAAATAAGGAGCACGAATATTCAGACGACTTCAAGAAAATTGAGGACCCAGGCAAGGATATCCTTCTAATTGGAGAGGATATGGATGTTTTAGATTACAAGTACGCTAAGTGTTGTAATCCAATTCCAGGAGACGATGTTTTTGGTTTTATCACCGTTAATGAAGGAATTAAAATTCATAGAACAACATGTCCGAATGCTCCAGAGTTGCTTTCTCGCCATGGAAATAGAATTGTTAAAGCCAAGTGGATGTCTCAACAACAAAATGCGTTCTTGGCGGTGTTGAGAATAATCGGAACAGATAGGGTAGGGTTAATGAGAGATGTAACAGATATTATCTCTAATGAGTTAAAGGTGAACATGCAGTCTATTAGTATTGATACTGAGACTGGAATTTTTGATGGCCAAATCAGGTTATACGTCAATAGTACTAAACACCTAGATCAACTTATTACTAAATTAGAAAAGGTAACTGGTGTTATGCGTGTAACACGTCACGACTCAAGAGAATTTAGCTAGCTCACCTCTATTAATTAAACTATCTTATATTTGCACCCTAACCGAACAAAATGGCACTAAATCCAAAGGTATTCGATCAAGTCAAACAAATATTCACAGCATATCTGGAGAATAAAGGCTTGCGTAAAACACCCGAGCGATTTGCCATTATGGAAGAAATCTATACTCGCGATGGTCACTTCGATGTAGAATCGCTTTACATCAGCATGAAAAACAAAAACTATCGTGTATCTAGAGCAACTGTTTATAATACCTTAGATTTATTAGTAGAGTGCGACTTGGTCACTAAGCATCAGTTCGGCAAGAACATGGCTCAGTACGAAAAGTCTTATGGCTTCAAACAGCATGATCATATATTAATGATGGACTCTTCAGATGTCATAGAGTTTTGTGACCCAAGAATTCAGAATATCAAGAACACCTTAGAAGAAATGTTCGATATAGACATCATGCACCATACACTTTACTTTTTTGCTAAGCCTCGTTCAAAAAAGACTGAGACAGAATCATGACATTTAAAAGTTCTGAAGATAATGGAGTCTTGGTACTCAAGATTGAAGGTAATCTTATTGGCGAAGAGGTTGGCTCTGGGCTGTTAGATTCGGCAAATGATGCTATAAATAATGGTACAGCGCTTTGCGCCATAGACATAGGGGCTGTAAAGTATATTAATAGTAGTGGCATTGGAGTTTTAATTACTCTCCTAACAAAGTTTAGAAATCAAGAAGGTGAAGTGGTAATAGTAAATCCTTCTGAGCACGTAAAGAAGCTGCTCATTATCACTAAGCTGACAGCTATTTTCAAAATAGCAGATACAGTAGAACAAGCAATTCAAGAATTAAAATCCTGATAGAATATACATATAATGAAAGTAGACGTACTCTTAGGTTTACAGTGGGGTGACGAGGGCAAAGGAAAAGTCGTTGATTATTTAGCTCCAAAGTATAATGTGGTTGCCAGATTCCAAGGAGGTCCAAATGCTGGGCATACCCTAGAATTCGATGGTCACAAGCATGTGTTGCACCAAATTCCATCAGGTATTTTCCGAGAGCAAATACAGAATATAATAGGTAATGGTGTTGTGCTAGACCCTGTAATCTTTAAAAAGGAGATTGAAGGACTGGCCAAGTTCGAAATAGATTTCACTAAGAATCTATATATATCTAAAAAGACTCAGATTATTCTCCCTTCCCATAAGTTGTTAGATGCTGCTTATGAGCAAGCTAAAGGCAAAGACAAAATTGGGTCAACGCTCAAGGGTATTGGACCATCTTATCAAGATAAAATCGCGAGAAACGGTCTGAGGGTAGGAGATATATTGGCTCCAGGCTTTGAAGAACGTTATAGAAACCTCGTGAATAAGCATGAGCGTATTTTGCAGCATTACGAGTTTGAATATGATCTGCGTGAAGCCGAAGCCCCATTCTTTGAGGCTGTAGAGTTTCTTAAGCAATTCAATTTGGTTAACTCGGAATATCAAATTAATAAATGTATAGATTCCAATCAGACAATTCTGGCTGAAGGGGCTCAAGGTTCTTTGCTAGATATAGATTTTGGAAGCTATCCGTACGTTACCAGTTCCAATACCATGACGGCAGGTGCATGTACTGGTCTCGGAGTGGCTCCAAAGAATATAGGAGAGGTGTTTGGTATTTTTAAGGCATATTGTACTAGAGTAGGAGGTGGGCCGTTCCCAACAGAGCTGTTTGACGATACTGGTAAGGCAATTCAAGACGAAGGGCATGAGTTCGGTGCAACAACTGGCCGCCCTAGAAGGTGTGGCTGGCTAGACCTGCCAGCTCTTAAATATGCTATCATGATTAACGGTGTTACTCAACTATTCATGATGAAGGCAGATGTGCTCTCCATTCTAGATGAAATAAAAGTTTGTACAGATTACAAGCTGAAGGATGGAACTGTCACGCAAGAGATGCCATTTCAGTTAGTAGATGAAGATGTAGAGCCAGTATATGAAACCCTTCCTGGTTGGAAAAATGATATTACTGGAGTTAGGAACTTTAGTGATATGCCTGAGGAGTTAAAAAGCTACATAAGGTATATAGAAGAAAAAACTGGAGTACCCATAAAGATTGTATCGGTTGGGCCTGATAGAAAACAGACCATAATCGACTAAGATTTCAAGGCGCCTCACAAGGGCGCTTTTTTTGTTTCGATTAAACAACTCTAGTTATCAGTCACTTATAAAATACTTTAATTTTTATTGAGGTGTTGTATTGCGGTTGGCGGAAAGTTTTCTACTTTTGCATCCCGTTTGAACGCAAGCGGTGCTCAAAAAGAGCGAAAAGATTGAAGTTTTGGGAGGTTAAAAAAGGATGAAAAAAAACTTCATTTTTATTTGGCTGAAAGCAAATAAGCTTGCTACCTTTGCCCTCCGCTTCTGAAGAGAAGAGAGGAAAAGCAAAGAAGAAAAGCTTCGAAAAAAAACTTTGAAATTTTATTTGCGATATTAAAAATATTCTTCTTACCTTTGCATCCGCTTTTGGAACAAAGGGTTTCAAAAAGAAGAAAAACAGAGCCAGCAACGGCAGGTTTCTGAGAGTTTAAAAGGGGTTAAAATCTGGTTTTAAACAACGTTTACTGAAGAGTGTGATGATGATTTTGATAACCATGAGTTAGCTATCAAAACTTTAATCAGGATCAAATAAGCTCACCATTATAATCAGTAGAAAAGTTCTTTGAATGAATGTAAATACGATAGCGGACCGCTCGAATATTATTTGAGTTAAAGCCAGAGGTTTCAGACAACATTTATCCTATTATAGGATTCTGATCTCGCAAGAGTGACGAAA
>Ga0189275_100200_pt1 | contig 67496 bp, 69 predicted proteins | sample N19A6minimetaG_FD_130329 | JGI IMG/M metagenome (GOLD analysis project Ga0189275, IMG submission 130329) | Marine microbial communities from the Costa Rica Dome - N19 A6 mini metaG | ecosystem: Environmental > Aquatic > Marine > Oceanic > Photic zone | place: Costa Rica: the Eastern Pacific...
AAGTATTTTCTAGCGAGACGCTCTTCGAGCTAAAAAATTTATTTAGGTATGTTGAAAAGCAAAGTTTAATTAGGCTATGGATAATTATACCAGTCTCTATTTTTTCTGGCTTTCTTGATATTGCTACTGTCGCAGTTATAGGTAGGCTCACTGGAACACTTGTCGGTACTGATCTCATCAACTTGTTGCCTGGCGTTAAGGTATTTGGGGCCAGTCCATACATACAATCTTTGTGGTTAATTGCAATTTTTGTCCTCATTAATTGGCTGCAGTCTGGGGTCCGACTCTTACTTCGCTTTATGCAGGAGAATCTTGCAGGAGAATTGTGGCTGGACTTATCTAGTCGAATTTTCAAGCAGACACTGGGTCAGCCTTATGAATATCATTTAAAGGGGAATATATCAGCACTCGCTTCAGATCTACTATCAAATCTGGAGTGTCTGTTGAGGGATATATTAACTCCGGCCTTGAGAGCAACAAGCTGTCTAATTAGTATTATATTTCTGGTTGCAGGCATTTTGTATGTCGGCGGAAGTTCTGCATTTGTATTGATACTATCGATGTTTATTCTTTATATTCTTATAGGCTATTTGATAAATCCTGCCTTACGTAAATCCTCTAGGCAAAAGATAGTTACGAGAGAGAGATACACCAAAGGATTCTTTGAATCTTTCCAAGCAATAGTTGACTTGAAGCTTGGTCTAAGCGAGCCCTACTTTTCAAGAAGATTTAATCGATCTACATCGATATATAAGGGATCGGTCGTTAATGCGACAGTTCTACCCGAAATACCGAGGCTACTTATTGAGCCCCTTGGTATCTCAATGATCTTTCTTATTGGAGTCGTTCCACCAGTTTTATCTGGACAACAAGAAAAAATTATTGAGGTTCTTCCCTTTTTATCTATATTATCTGTAGGAGCTTTACGCCTTGCAAAGCCACTTCAAGACTTTTTCTCTGCGATATCAATTTTGAGAGGAGGGTTGCCAGAGATTATGAACATAACATCATTGCTTGAGAATACTGTCAATATTCAAGCCTCTACTCTGCCTCTTAATAGGACTCCGGAAGGAATTTTCCCTCTTAGATCAATAGGCCTTCAGAACGTTACCTATAGATATCCAGATGCAACTAAGAATGCACTGGATAGTGTGTCACTAAGCATTCCAGTGGGATCTCGTGTGGCATTTGTAGGTCCTACAGGTAGTGGAAAAACGACAGCTGCAAATGTTTTGCTTTCACTGCTAACTCCACAACGAGGAGATTTGATTCTCGATGGCATTCCTGTTTTAGTCGATGAAACAACTTCTTGGCATTTATGTTGTGCTCAAGTCCCTCAGTCTATAAATTTGTTGTCTGACTCTATTATCTCTAATGTCGCTTTTGGTGTTAGTTTAAATAATGTCGACGAGGATAAGGTTTGGGATGCGCTTGAAGCCGCACAATTAGATGTAGTGGTATCCGATCTTCCTTACGGTTTGCACACACCCATTGGTGATAATGGTATTAGCTTGTCAGGAGGACAACGTCAAAGACTAGCTCTAGCAAGAGCCTTTTATAGGTCTGCAAAGTTTTTAATACTAGACGAAGCTACAAGCGCTTTAGACAATAAAACTGAATCGGAAGTTATACAGTCTCTAGAGATCATCGGAAGAAGATGTACTACTTTAGTTATTGCGCATCGTCTTTCTACTATTCAGAAATGTGATCGTATATATGAGTTTGATGCGGGTAAAATTGTTGCAAGTGGTAACTTTGATGAGCTTAAAGAGCGTTCATCGAGCTTTAGGCAAATGATTAACTTGCAATCTTGTGCCAAGCATTAACTTGGCATTTGCTTTGCAGCATATTACTTATACGTGATGTATATCATGGAAAGAATTTTACAGTTTACGCGAAAAAATTCTGTAGAGATTGCAGCTTTAGTGCTTTCGTTTGCTCTTTTTGGTCAAGTATTCTTTTCTTCTCTCGCCAACGTATTGTCTTTAGACAACCGTTCGGTGATGCTTGCTTTTCGTCTGTGCTTAATGCTTATAAATGACTGTTATATTCTATTTTTCTTTTTTCAGAAAAAATTTTTTTCGATTGCAATCAAATCATGGATTATTGTAATTGTAGTTTTTTGGACTCTGTATACGATCAGGCTTTTTTGTGATGTGTTCCTAGCGAAAGTTAACCTATCTGTTCCCCTTTGGGAACTTTTGGCATGGGGTTTGGGTAGTTCATTGGTTAGTGGTGTGGCCGCCTGTCTCTTCGCGCCATTCATCAATCTTGGAAGAGTTTTGTACAAAGCAATTGAGTTTGGTGTTGCTTTACTTGGCATTTCGGTTATTTGCTTTGCGCTTAATCCAGGATTTGAACAAGGTGGTTTTTATTTAGACCATTTAAATGCAATTACTGCTGCCAATGCTGGCTGTTCTCTCGTCTTGCTGAGTTTGTCCAGCCTTATTGTAAGAGACTATTATTTGAATCCTTATTCCTATTCTAAGTATGTGTCGTTCCTTGGAATAGCAATTGGTTCTTTTATTGTAATTTTTAGTGCTACGCGGGGCGCAATTTTGGCAATGATCATTATTTCGTTGTTTGGTATATGGTCTGCAAAGGGGTCTTCATCTTCCCGATTTTCTTTTTCAGCTCCTAGTCTCCTGACAGCCTTTTCTTTTGGAATACTCGTTGTTTTTGTCCTATCTAGTTCTGATCTTTTGCTTGACAAAATTCTTACTAGTAGACTGTGGGATACGGTTTTTACAAGAATTGAGTTCTGGAAAGTTTGCTTAAGTGAATTTTTAACAAGTCCACTTTACGGCGTTGGGTTCAACATACAGTCATCGCTGGGAAGTCTTGAGATTGAGCAGGGTATTTACTTCCCTCATAATTATATTTTTGAATCCTTGGCTATTGGAGGCTTATTGTTGACTCTACCATTGTTAACTTGCTTTTTAATTCCAATAACCAAAATCTTTGGTTTTAAGCGCATGAATTTTTTGCATCTTTCCCTCTCTTTCTTGGCCTCTCAAGTAATAATATACTCCATGCACAATGGTCACTTGGGCGAGTATCCTGCTTTTTGGCTTATTCTTGGACTTGTTGCGGGAAGGGAAAGTTGATTGGTAATTATTTACCTTGTTCTGGCTAAGTTTTTTGTTTTCCAGACAGAAATCAAAGTATTAATTAGACCAGATCTTCCGATTATCGTCATAAAGCATGTTGGAATATACTTGAGTCTTGGATTAAGAATGAGTCGCGCAATTGGTTGCAAAAGATTTATAAAGTAGATAAAAATACCAAGATTATTTCTTTTGATTAGTTCATATCTGCCCATCCCGTACTGCAGCGTTTTCTTTAGTGAGCCCTGGCAAGAATGATGAATAATTCTGATTGTTTCGTCTTTCGCTATGAGTACATTCTTTTGTAGCAGTCTTACCAGTAAATCTGTTTCTTCATTTGAGGCCCATTCTGTGACTTCCCCTGGGCCGATGTTGACATCAAAAATATATTCTAATTTGCTTAATACTTTTTTCCGTGCAAAAATATTGGATGTTTCCGCCTTGGCCCTGAATAGATCCAATATTGTATGTATTTCTATCATTGCATTTTCCGCCTGATTGACTTTAGGGGTAGCATTTAAAATTTCGTCTTTTCCTGCTATTAATACTCCAAGTTCGTCATCTCGTTCGAATGCGCGTATGACATTTTTTATTGTATCTTCTCTGTAAGTGCAATCGTCGTCGGGGAATGCAATTAGATCACTTGTGGCGATGCTTGCTCCAAAATTTCTTGCTTTTGAGGCTCCAGTGAATGAGACTCTTTTATGAACAATATTTAGCTTGCCTGCGCAATCTTCTAGTAAGTTGTCTAGGAATCCGGGCGGATTTTGGTCTACGATTATAATTTCTTTTGGCGCCACTGATTGACATCTAATTGATTGAATAACCTCTGCCAATTGCTTTGTTCTGCCATATGTGCATATTACTAATGACAAATCGACTCTGCCTGCAGGCTTCTTGGGAGCCATCGTTTAGGGCTATGGATGGTCCAAGCCTAATTCATTGGCCCCATGGTTATGGGGAGTACGTGGTTTGAAAGTGAATTTGTTGCCTAATTAGTATGATTAAATTTTTGATGTGAACTGTTATATTGCATCTTTTTTGGATGTCTTTAAGGCGTTCTTGGGTGTCTTGTGGATTGTTGCAACCGTTCAGTGAATCTATTTATTAGCCTGCGTGTGTCTGGTCTGGAAATGTGAGCTTTCATATGGATTCCAAGGTCGCGACAAAATTTGTTTTGCAGTTGTCGATCATCACTGCGCACTATGCCTACAATAAGTCACTATGAGCTTCCTGGATGGCCTTAATGATGCCCAGCGCAGGGCTGTCGATCACTATCAAGGCCCCATGTTGGTTGTTGCCGGAGCCGGCAGCGGCAAGACGAGGGCTCTCACCCATCGCATCGCCCACCTAATTGGTGAGCACGGTGCAGATCCGGCGCAGATTTTGGCTGTTACTTTCACCAACAAAGCCGCTCGGGAGATGAAGGAGCGGCTCGAGTTGCTTCTGTCTCAGAGGCTTGCGCAGGGGCAATTTGGCCAACCCTGGAGCACTCTGCCGCCGGTGGAGCAGCGTCAGTTGCGCTCGCGCATCTACCGCGAGGTGACCAAAGAATTATGGATCGGCACCTTTCACGCGTTATTCGCGCGAATGCTGCGTTACGACATCGATAAGTTCAAGGACGCCGAAGGGCTCACCTGGACCAAGCAGTTCTCTATTTATGACGAAGCGGATGCCCAGAGCCTAGTCAAGGAAATCGTCACCCAGGAATTGCAGCTTGATCCGAAGCGCTTCGATCCCAAGAAGACCCGTTGGGCCATCAGTAACGCCAAAAACCAGGGCTGGCTGCCCGATCAGCTCGAGGCCAATGCCGATGGACAGCGGGGCAAGCTCACGGCTGATGTTTACCGGCGTTATCGAAAGGCGCTTGCTGCCAACAATGCCCTCGATTTTGACGATTTGCTGCTCCTCCCTGTACAGCTTTTGCAGCAAAACGAGCAGGTGCGCAGCTACTGGCACCGCCGCTTCCGTCATGTTCTGGTTGATGAGTATCAGGACACCAATCGCACCCAGTACGACCTGATCAAGCTGCTGGTGACCGATGGCAAGGATCCGCAGGATTACGACGATTGGGCCGGGCGTTCTGTGTTTGTAGTGGGTGACGCCGACCAGAGCATCTACAGCTTCCGGGCTGCAGATTTCACGATCCTGATGGGTTTTCAGGACGATTTCGGTGATCAGGCTCCGGATGAGGCCACGCGCACGATGGTGAAGCTGGAGGAGAATTACCGCTCCACCGCCACGATCCTTGAAGCGGCCAACGCGCTGATTTCCAACAACAGCGAACGGATCGACAAGGTGTTGCGACCCACACGTGGTGAGGGGGAATTGATCTCTCTCACCCGCTGCGATGACGAAATCGCTGAAGCGGAAGCCGTGGTGCACCGGTTGCGCACGATGGAAGCGGCCAATCCCGAGCTCAGTTGGGGTGACATGGCCGTGCTTTATCGCACCAATGCCCAGTCCCGTGCGATCGAGGAATCGCTGGTGCGTTGGGGAATTCCTTACATCGTGGTCGGGGGACTGCGCTTCTACGACCGGCGTGAGATCAAGGATCTTCTGGCATATCTCCGGCTCCTGATCAATCCGGCGGACACCGTCAGCCTGCTGCGGGTGATCAATGTGCCCAAGCGCGGTATCGGCAAGACCACGATCCAGCGGCTCACCGATGCGGCCAATCAACTGGGCATTCCGCTGTGGGATGTGGTGAGTGACCCTGAAGCGGTACGTTCCCTGGGCGGTCGTTCCGCCAAGGGGCTGCTGCAGTTCTGCGATCTGGTGAACGATCTCCAGTCGCGCAGCCGTGAGGTGGCTCCCTCAGAACTGATTCAGCAGGTGATGGAGAAAAGCGGTTATGTCAGCGAGCTGATCGCTGATGGCACCGATGAGGCCGAGGAACGGCGTCGCAACCTGCAGGAATTGGTGAACGCCGCTCTTCAGTACCAGGAGGAGAACGAGGAGGGAGATCTGGAGGGATTCCTGGCCAGTGCTGCACTCTCCAGTGATGCCGACAGCAAGGACACCGCTGCGGACCGTGTCACCTTGATGACACTGCACAGCAGCAAGGGATTGGAATTTCCTGTGGTCTGCCTGGTGGGTTTGGAGCAGGGACTCTTCCCCAGCTATCGCTCCCTCGACGATCCGGCATCACTGGAGGAAGAACGACGTCTTTGCTATGTGGGCATCACCCGGGCGAAGGAGCGTTTGTTCCTATCCCATGCCAGTGAGCGGCGTCTTTGGGGTGGCATGCGTGAGGCGGCGGTTCCGTCGGTGTTTCTTTCGGAGCTGCCGGAGGCCCTGGTGCAGGGGGACATTCCCCAGAGTGGTGGTGCAGCGCTTCGGCGCGAGCGGCGCCTGGAACGGCTCACCCGTGTGGATCGGGACAAACCGTCATCGGCCCCCGCGAATGCGGTGCGGCGACGTCAGGCAGGGCCAGCTCCCGGTCGGAGCTGGCAGGTGGGTGACCAGGTGTTGCATGCCAGCTTCGGTGTTGGCGAGATCACCCATACCTTCGGTAGTGGCGAAAAGGTGTCTATCGCGGTCAAGTTCGTAGGGATGGGCCCCAAGATCCTTGATCCGCGCCTCGCCCCAATCGAGCCTGTTGGTTGAGGCGATTGATCGCAAGCGGTCAATCCCATGCAGATGCGTGATGATTGAGCTGCCGACCGAAGCACCACGCATTGGATCTGCCGGGTGTGCCGCCATCGTTAGCGTCTGAGTTTCGTGGTGCTGCTCAAGACGCAGGAGTGACGCGGCTGGCCCTCGTGGGTGGCGTGGTCCGAGACCTGTTGCTGCATCAGCTGCATGGTGTTCCATGGGCCGGTGTTCCCGATCTGGATTGGGTTGTTGAGGGGGATGCTCTGGCCCTCACTGACGCGCTGTTGCAGCGCTGTGGTTCGCAACGGGTCACGGATGTGCAGCATTACGGGGCTTACGGGACAGTTGCACTGCGCTTCGATGGAATCCCCGTTGATTTGGCATCAGCCCGGCGGGAGATCTACCCGGTTCCCGCTCAGAATCCCAAGGTGGAACCCGGCACGTTGCAGCAGGATCTTCTCCGGCGGGATTTCACGATCAATGCCATGGCCATTGATCTCATGGCGGAGCAGTTGGTTGATTCCCATTCGGGTCAACGCGGGTTGACCGACAAGCAATTGACACTGCTGCATGACCACAGCATTCGGGATGACCCCACGCGCGTGATCAGGGCAGCGCGCTATGCCGCTCGACTGGGCTTCACGTTGGATGAACAAACGGAGGATCAAATCACCCAAACCATTCAGGCTTGGCCCTGGGCTTGGTCCACCAGCGCTTCAGCTACGGCGGCCCCACCGGCGCTCTCGACCCGTCTGAGGATGGAACTCGACCGTTTGTTCCAGCATGAACCTTGGGAACAGGCCATCTCTTGTCTGCAGCAATGGCAGGCTTTGTCGCTGATTGATCCGAGCCTGCAGGGCGATCCGCTACTGATGCGGCGTCTGCACTGGGCTCAGCGGCTGGAGCTTCCCCTTATGTTGGCTTTGGTGTCCGGTACCAGCCATCCGTTGCGCGTTGCGCAGCGACTTCAGCTTCCGGGTCAGCAGCAGCAGTGGTTACACCAGATGCTGGATTTGAAGCAATGGCTTCTCGCGGATGGCCCAAGGGTGTCGTCGCTCCCGTCGGTTTGGTCAGAGGCCCTGGAGGAGCGTGGTGCGAAGGCTGAAAGCGTCGCTCTGCTGATCTGTCTGATGCCCGTTCAATGGAAGCCTCTTTTGCGCTGGTGGGGGCGCTGGCGGAAGATCAAATCGCCGAAGACCGCTCGTCAGCTCCTGGCCTCTGGCTGGAGCTCTGGTCCTGCTTTGGGACAGGAGTTGAACAGGCTTCGCCGTGAGGCTCAGGACAAGTCGTGATGAACAACAGGTGGCTATTTCTCCCCTCTTTGATTTGAAGTGCCTTTGCACTTCAAGCCTTTTTTTGATTGATGCCACACCCTTGTGGAGTGATGAGCTCTATAGCGTTGGGGAGGGCTGCACTGGTTTTTCTTGGCCTGAGACTGGTGTCCTGGATCGAAGCGGCTTGACCCTGTCCCTGTTGATGGTGGTTGGAGTTGTGCTGGTGTCGTTCGTGAAGCCGATGGCCTTCAGCCGTTATTTCGTGGTGCTGGTGCCGGCTGTGTGCTTCCTGTTCTGGCGGTTCAGTTCGGTGCTCTGAACCTCAATCGCCTTGGCCGCGGCTGTGCCGTTGGGGTGCTGGGCGTGTTGTTGGCCAGTTGGTGGGGGCCGGGTTTTGCCGAACTGGATCCCGCTCTGGGGGGAGTGCGTGAACAGGATCAGTTCCGTCTGATCAGCCAGCGCACCGGTGGCCTCGTGGAGCGTTATGGCCCGCGGGCCCGTTTGCTCAATCTCAGCGATCGAATGGAAGTTGCCATGGGGCGGATCCCATCGGATCCCGTGCCCTGGGGTGATGCTGACGATCTGGAGAAACGTCTGGCCGCGCCGCCGTTGCCTTCGGAGCTCTGGCTGGCCAGCAGTGGACCTTCACAGGCTATGGAGCGCAAGCTCAAACCCCTGCAATCACAAGTTGTGCAGGGGGGTTACAACTGTGACCAACGTGCAAACGACCTCAGTCATGCGCGGCTGTTGCGTTGCCGATTTGAAGCCATGGGCCGTTCCGAGTGAGTTGAGCGGCGGCTTTGCTGGTGCAGGCCAGCAGCAAGGGGCCACAGGTCTGTGGGTCCACCAGCAGTTCGAGCAAGGCCGGGGACGCGTGGTCTCTTAGCTGAACCGGACCTTCGAGCCATCGCCAGGCAGCACGGTTCGAGGGGGCCAGCGTGCTGGAGATGCCGCGTTCGAACAGCGCAAGTGCACCGGGGTATGCCGGGATGGCAGAACCCTCCAGTTCGATGGTCAGTCCTGGACTGTTCTGGAGCATTTCGCCCAGATGCCCAAGCAGGCCGAAACCGGTGATGTCGGTGCAGGCGTGAATGCCCCCGCGGATCGGCTCGATCTGGTCAAGCAGCGTGTGCTGGCTGCAGGCCATGGTCTGCAGTGCAGTATCCAGATCAGCCGCCCTTGTGGCGCCACTCATGGCCCCTGCAAACAGCACCCCGGTGCCCAGGGGGCGACTGATCAGCAGGGCATCTCCTGGGCGCAGTCCTGTTTTCAGCCAGGGCAATTGGGGGCTGTTGCCGTTCACCGTGAGGGTGATCTGCACCCCGAGGCTGGTCGGCAGCGGTGAGGCGCTGCGGGATTCCATCGTGTGTCCACCGATCAGCTCGGCGCACTGTTCATCCAGAACCGAGCGGATGCCCGACAGGGTCTGCACCAGCAGCTCCTGCTGTTCGTCGGCTGAAACCATCGGCAGCGTGACCGTTGCCATGACGCTGGAGACCGGGGCACCGCAGGCCCAGAGATCAGAGCAGGCGTGCAGGGCCGTCAGACGTCCGTTGAGCCAGGGGTCACTCACCAGGGCCGGAAAGCCATCCGTGCTCTGCAGGAGTCCTGGATGCCCAGCGAGATGGGCAGCGTCTTCGGGCTGTCCGCTAAGCCCCACCCGCTCCAGTGCTGCTGCCAGGGGTTGGGCCGGCAACTTGGCCGCGCAGCCCCGGCAGGCCATCGGTGCTGCATCGGCCATCGCTGCTGGCTGCAGAAATCCAGTCATGAAGGCCCGATCAATGCGTTGCTTCAGGTGCCAAAGCAGGCGGGATGGCCCCAGTCGCCAGCCGCCCCAACGTGCCCAGGCGGCATCTTGATGACTGCCGATGAGCTGCAGCGCCTTGCGCTGGGGATGCCAGGGCCGCAGGGGGTGCCCCTTGCAGGCCGCTTCCAGATTGATGGCCAAGGGGCGTCCGGCGCGCACCGCCCACACCCCAGACGCCGGCCGGGGTGATGCGCTAATCACGGCACAGTCGCCGCTGGCGAACAGGCATGGATGGCCTTCGACCCTGAGGTGGCGATCGGTGCGGACCCGGCCATCGGGAGTTAAGGGCAGACCAGTCGTCGCCAGCCAGGCGGGGCCCTGGCTTCCCGTGCAGAGCAGGCTGGGTCCGTTGTGGTAACTGTCGTCGTCGGTGACGGCGATATTGGCCTTTCGCAGCACGTGTTGGACGGCTGGATCTAGCTGTCCCATGCGCTGTTGCAGCTGCAGCGCCCGCTGCGGCCAGCGGCGCCGCAGCGCCAGGACGACTTCCAGGCCGGCTGCTCCCGCTCCGATCACCCGCAGTGGCCTGGGATCGCTTGGGTCTTCGCTTTCGAGGAAGGCGAGTGCGGCTTCCAATGGCTTGATCGGAATCCCCCTGCTGTTCGGTCGACTCACCGCTCCCACATCCAGGCTCAGCCAGTTGAAGTGGAGCGCAGGACGGTCACGCAGGTGCAGACAGTTCTGTTCGGCGTCTAATCCGGTGATTTCCGCTTCAACAAAGGCGACCCCGGCCCTGTCACAGAGCTGACGCAGGTCGATGGCGAGCTCGTCGCGTTGGTAGATGCCGGCGATCAGGCCCGGCACCATGCCGGAATACAGGGCTGTGCTGGAGCGGTTGACCAGGGTGATGCTCTGCACTGGGCGTCGCTCCGGCTGCATCGCCCAGCGTTTGAGCAGTAGTGAATGGCTGTGGCCGCCGCCGGCTAATAGCAGTGTCTCGCCGGTCGTCATGCGGATTGTCGGTAGCCCATGGGATTGGCCTGCTGCCAGGCCCAACCATCGCGGCAGATGTCGCCGAGCGTTCGCTTCGTTCGCCACTGGAGAATGTCAGCGGCGTGTGAGGGATCGGCGACGGTGACGGCGGCATCGCCAGGCCGTCGGTCGACGAGGGCATAGGGAATGTCTTGTCCGCTGGCGGCGGAGAAGGCGTTGATCACGTCAAGAACACTGACCCCATCGCCGCTGCCGAGGTTGCAGGTGAGGTGCTGTGGCCCCTGATTGAGCAGGGTGGTGAGGGCGGCTTTGTGGCCTTCTGCCAGATCCATTACGTGGATGTAATCGCGAACGCCCGTGCCGTCATGGGTTGGCCAGTCGCTGCCGAATACCCGGAGCTGATCACGGCGGCCGACAGCGACTTGGGTCACGAAAGGAAAGAGGTTGTTGGGGATTCCCAGAGGGTCTTCTCCGATGCGACCGCTGGGATGGGCGCCCACGGGGTTGAAGTATCGGAGGGATGCGATGCGCCAAGTGTTTGGAGCGCTGCTGTTGAGATCCGTGAGCATCTGCTCAACAGCGGCTTTAGAAAAGCCGTATGGGTTGTTGGGTTGGATGGGTGCCGATTCAGGGATCGGAACGGTTACGGGGTATCCGTAGACGGTGGCGCTGCTGCTGAAGACAAGGGTGCGGCAGGCATGGGCATCCATGGCCGCGAGCAGAGTTCGTGAGCCCGCGACATTTATATCCCAGTAGAGAAGCGGCTTTTCAATAGATTCGCCAACCGCTTTGAGACCGGCGAAATGGACAACGGCATCAAAGGGACGACCGTTGGCGGCAGCCGCTGAAAAGAGCCCATCGAGGGTGATGGGATCGCGGATGTCCCCTCGCTGGATCTGCAGCCGTTGGCTGCCTAGAGCAACGTTGGTGACAGCGGCCACCCTGGTTAGGGCTTCTGGAGAGCTGTTGGCAAAGTTGTCCAGGATCAGCAGGTCGTAACCGGCCTCGAGCAGAACGAGGCAGGTGTGGCTGCCGATGAAACCGGCGCCGCCTGTGACCAAAACGCGGCTGCCCATCTTTTGCAGGATTCACAACACGGTCTGATTTTGAAGCAACTGCCGCCAGCGGGCAGACTGAGTCGCTGTACTTGAATCCCGTACGTGAGTCAGCTCCAGAGCCTCAGGGGCATGGTGGATCTGCTGCCGGAGGCGCTTCAGCGCTGGCAAGCGGTGGAGGCTGTGGCGCGGGAGCATTTCCAGCGTTCTGGGTTTGGTGAGATTCGGACGCCGCTTCTGGAGACGACGGACCTGTTCTGCCGTGGCATCGGTGCAGCCACCGATGTGGTGGGTAAGGAGATGTATAGCTTTCAGGATCGCGGCGATCGCTCCTGCACGCTGCGGCCGGAGGGCACGGCCTCGGTGGTGCGGGCTGCACTCCAACATGGACTGCTGAGCCAAGGTGCGCAGAAGCTTTGGTACGCCGGTCCGATGTTTCGCTACGAGCGGCCTCAGGCTGGTCGGCAGCGACAGTTTCATCAGATCGGGGTGGAGTGGCTTGGCGCGGAAAGCGCCCGCAGCGACGTTGAGGTGATTGCTCTTGCCTGGGATTTGTTGGCTCGCCTCGGGGTGGGTGGCCTGGAGCTGGAACTCAACAGCCTCGGGTCATCAGAGGATCGCCAGGCCTACCGAGCGGCGCTGGTGCATTGGCTGGAGCAGCGGTCTGAGGCTCTCGATCCCGATTCCCAGGCCCGGCTCAGTACCAATCCTCTGCGCATCCTGGACTCGAAGAACAAAGACACGCAGGCTCTGCTGAAGGATGCGCCAACCCTGGCCGATGCCCTCAGCCCTGAGAGCCGTCAGCGCTTTGAAGCGGTGCAGCAGGGCTTGACTGCCCTGGAGATCCCTTTCCGATTGAACCCCCGACTGGTGCGGGGCCTGGACTATTACAGCCACACCGCCTTTGAGATCACCAGCGATCGGTTGGGTGCTCAGGCCACCGTCTGCGGTGGTGGTCGCTACGACGGCTTGATCGCGCAACTCGGCGGGGCAACGACGCCCGCCATCGGTTGGGCCTTGGGAATGGAAAGGCTGCTCCTGGTGCTTGAAGCCTCGGCTGAGGTTGACCCCGAAGGCAGGGCGGCTGGCCTAGTGGCTGCCTCGCTACCTGATGTCTTCATTGTCAATCGTGGCGTGCAGGCTTCGGCTGCCGCTCTGGCGCTGGCACGCGATTTGCGGGGCAACGGTCTGGTGGTGGTCCTTGATGACTCGGGTTCAGCCTTCGGGAAGCAGTTCAAACGTGCACACCGCCGTGGAGCTCGCTGGGCCCTGGTGCTTGGCGATGATGAGGCGGAGCGGGGTGAACTGCGTTTAAAGCCACTTCAGCAGTCTGGAGAGGAGCGTTGCATCCGGCTCGATGACCGGGAAGCACTTGTGGCGATTCTCAAGTCCCTGTAAGGGAACGGAACAAAGACATGCGTGGTAATTTTTCGGACGTTCGGGGATTGGGCGTTGATCAACCTGGTGACTGGAGGGGCTGGCTTTGTCGGCTCACATCTGGTTGATCGCCTGATGCAGGCCAGGCAGGAAGTGATTTGCCTTGACAACTATTTCACTGGCCGCAAAAGCAACATCAGCCAGTGGATCGGTCATCCCAGGTTTGAACTGATCCGGCACGACGTTACCGATCCGATCCGTTTGGAATGTGATCGCATTTGGCACCTGGCATGCCCGGCATCGCCCGTTCATTACCAGTTCAATCCGATCAAAACTGCCAAGACCAGCTTTCTCGGCACTTACAACATGTTGGGGCTGGCACGCCGTGTGGGTGCTCGGCTGCTCCTGGCCAGTACGAGCGAGGTGTATGGCGATCCGGAGGTGCATCCACAGCCGGAGAGCTACCGCGGTTGCGTGAACACTATCGGAATCCGCAGTTGTTATGACGAGGGCAAGCGCATCGCTGAAACACTGTGTTTTGACTACCAGCGGATGCATGACGTGGAAATCCGGGTAATGCGGATTTTCAACACTTACGGCCCTCGGATGCTTCCTGATGATGGCCGTGTGGTCAGCAACTTCATTGTTCAGGCGCTCAAGGGAGAGCCGCTGACCTTGTACGGCGATGGTTCGCAGACCCGTTCCTTCTGCTTTGTGGATGACCTTGTGGAGGGAATGATTCGCTTGATGGATGGGTCTCACACCGGTCCGATGAACATCGGCAACCCCGGTGAATTCACAATTCGGCAGCTGGCCGAGCTTGTCCGTGCGCGCATCAATCCGGACCTTCCGCTGATCGAGAAACCTCTGCCTGCAGATGATCCGCTGCAGCGACAGCCTGTGATTGATCTGGCGCAGCGGGAACTCAGTTGGAGCCCGACCGTTTCATTGGAAAACGGTCTGATTCCCACGATCGAATGGTTCCGCAAGGTCCTCGACCAGCAGGCCACGCAAACTCAGGGAGTCCGGGCATGACCGTTCAACGCATCTGTTGCATGGGTGCCGGCTACGTTGGCGGTCCGACCATGGCGGTAATTGCCGACCGCTGTCCTGACGTTCAGGTCACGGTTGTCGATCTGAATGATCACCGCATTGCGGCTTGGAATGATGCAGACCTGAGCCGGTTGCCTGTTTACGAGCCCGGGTTGGATGCAGTGGTGGCTCGAGCGCGGGGCCGCAACCTCCACTTCTCGACCGATGTGGATGGTGCGATTGCTGCCGCCGACATGGTGTTCATTTCGGTGAACACGCCCACCAAGGTGAAGGGTCTTGGTGCCGGTCAGGCCAGTGATCTGCGTTGGGTCGAGGCCTGTGCCCGTCAGGTAGCCAAGGCCTCCAGTGGTCACACCATCGTGGTGGAAAAAAGCACGTTGCCGGTGCGCACGGCCGAAGCAATCCGCACCATTCTCGAGGCAGCTCAAGAGCCCGTTGAGAATGGTGAAGAGCCCCGAACCTTTGCGGTGCTCTCCAATCCGGAATTTCTGGCTGAAGGCACCGCGATTTCTGATCTGGAGAATCCAGACCGTGTGTTGATCGGTGGGGAGGACGATACATCGATCGATGCCCTCGCCGGCATCTACGGGCAGTGGGTGGCGAAGGACAAGATTCTCCGCACCAATTTGTGGAGCAGTGAGCTCTCCAAGCTCACTGCCAATGCATTTCTGGCCCAGAGGATCAGCTCGATCAATTCCGTCGCCGCACTTTGTGAGTCCACGGGGGCTGATGTGCAGGAGGTGGCCCGGGCGATTGGAACCGACAGTCGGATTGGACCGAAATTTCTGCAGTCAGGCCCCGGTTTCGGTGGTAGTTGTTTTCAGAAAGACATCCTCAACCTGGTGTACCTCTGCCGTCACTTCGGCTTGCCCGAGGTGGCCGATTACTGGGAGAGCGTCGTTGCGCTCAACACCTGGCAGCAGCATCGGATCGCCAGGCTGATCGTGCAGCGGTTGTTTGGCACGGTGACCGGGAAGCGGTTGGCGATTCTCGGTTTTGCATTTAAAGCCGATACGAACGACACCCGTGAAGCTCCTGCGATTCGGATCGCTTCAGATCTTCTGGAAGAAGGCGCTCAGTTGGCCATTCATGATCCCAAGGTTGAGCCCTCTCAGATCTATCGGGATCTTAAGTTGGACTCGATAGCACCGGATTCAGAAACAGGGCCAACGGCGCAGGCCTTGAGTGGTCAGGGCAGCTGGTGGAGTGCGGGGAGCGTTGAGGAGGCTGTGGCTGGTGCTGATGCGGTGTTGATTCTCACGGAGTGGGAGCACTACAAGGCTTTGAACTGGCGTGATCTGGCGCAGCGGATGCGACGCCCTGCTTGGGTGTTTGATGCACGTTCTGTGGTCAATCCGGAAGAGATTCGTGCGGCCGGCTTGACCCTCTGGCGTATCGGCAACGGAGCATCGTGACATGCACCATTCTGGTAACGGGTGCCGCTGGATTCATCGGTGCAGCCCTGTCGATCCGCCTGTTGCAGCGCGGAGATCGGGTTGTCGGCCTCGATAATCTCAACGATTACTACGACCCGTCTCTCAAGCAGGCGAGGTTGCGTCAGATCCAGGCGGTCGCCAGGGAGGGTGCTTGGCGCTTTGTGGAAATGGCCTTGGAGGACGGCGATGACCTGATGGCGTTGTTTGCTGCCGAGAAGCCGACAGTGGTGGTCAACTTGGCGGCTCAGGCCGGGGTCCGTTACTCCCTGGAGAATCCGGCGGCTTACATCCAGAGCAATCTTGTGGGCTTTGGCCATCTGCTGGAAGGTTGCCGCCACCACGGCACTGAAAACCTTGTCTATGCCTCGAGCAGTTCGGTGTACGGCGGAAACCGCAATCTGCCCTTCGATGAGCGCCAACCGGTGAATCACCCAGTGAGCCTCTATGCCGCCAGCAAGAAGGCCAACGAATTGATGGCCCACACCTACAGCCATCTCTATGGGCTGCCGGCCACGGGCCTGCGCTTTTTCACCGTGTATGGCCCCTGGGGCCGGCCCGACATGGCACCGATGTTGTTCGCCAAAGCGATCCTGGCGGGGAACCCGATACGGGTGTTCAACCACGGCCAGATGCAGCGCGACTTCACCTACATCGACGACATCGTGGAGGGGGTGCTGCGCTGTTGCGATAAACCAGCCACCGCAAACCCCGACTTCGACCCCCTGGCCCCTGATCCCGCCACGGCCGCGGCACCGCACCGGGTGTTCAACATCGGCAACAGCCAGCCCACGCCTTTGCTGCGCTTCATCGAGGTGATGGAGGAGGCCCTGGGTTGCGAAGCCATGAAGGATTTCCAGCCCATGCAGTCGGGCGATGTGGTGGCCACTGCAGCCAATACCGCAGCTCTGGAGGAGTGGGTGGGCTTCAAGCCCTCAACGCCGATCGAAACTGGCGTGCAGCGTTTCGCCGATTGGTATCGCTCCTTTTACGGCGTCTGATCGCTTGCCGTCAGGCTGCAGTCGTCGCAGCGTTGCTGCATTAAAAAAGCCCGCTGGACAGAGACCAGTGGGTTTTTTTATTTCGTAAGTGGTTTTCGATCAGGCGGAACCGACACCGGTGTAGGAGCCATAGAAGAACAGACCCACAACGAACAGAACGGCCATTCCACCTGCAGTGGCCACCAGCCAGAGGGGAAGGACGCCTTCGGTCCAGCGGCTTCTCCAGGGAACAGCCGGTGTGCCATCGGGATTGCGATCGGGAATTCGACCGTCGGGATAGGGAGATTTTTTTCCGCTCATCGAATAATCCTCAGTTGAAGAAGTAGCTGGACATGAGCACGCCGGTCACGAAGACAAACAGCAGACCGAGATACAGGCTGGTGCGGTTGAGCTCAACCGGCAGGTTGTTGGGATTGGGATTGCGTTCCATGGTTCGGATCAGCGGCGGATGAACTGCATCGCGGCAAGGGCGCCCAGGAAAAACACCGTCGGGATGCCGAGGGTGTGCAACGCCAGCCAACGCACCGTGAAGATCGGGTAATTGCGTGGCGTTGTGGCGACAGGAGGAGCTTGAGTCATGGCTTATTTCAGACGGATGTCGAGTTCTGATTTGCCCTCGTAGCGCTGGCTTACCACAGGAGCTTTGCTTTCCGAAGCCTGGAAATAGGCGTCGGGACGAGGTGTTCCGAAGGCGTCGTAGGCCAGGCCGGTGGACACGAACAGGAACCCTGCCAAAAAGATGGAAGGCAGTGTCACGGCGTGAATCACCCAGTAACGGATGCTCGTGATGATTTCGAAGAACGGGCGTTCTCCTGTTGAGCCGGCGGCCATGGCGTTGGGCGTGTCAGGAAGATGATCTTAGGAGGTGGCTCAGGTGAGCTGAGGCTGAGGCGTTGCCGCAGTTACACAGCGTTGCCCACCCAACGCAGCAGGTTGCCCCGCTCACCCAGCACAAAGGCGTGCTCTCCGTCGAAGACCATGCGGGTGAAGTTGCTGGGTTGACGGTCCCCGACGGGGTCGTTCTCCCAGCTGTCACCGCCGTCCCGGCTCACCAGCAGGGTGCCGTTGCCACCGCCGGCCCAGATGGCGCCGTCGTCATCCCAGGCCAGATCCATGTAGCCGTAGCCGTTGGTGATCGGGATGATGGCTTTGCTCCAGCTGTCGAAGTTGCCTGGCTCATCGTTAAGGCGGATTTGTGCGCCGCGGGCCACCATCCAGAGATTGCCGTCGGGTTGGAAGCCGATGCTTTGCAGCCGCTGGCTGCTCACGCGTTGGTGCACCTGCCAGACGGAATCACCCGGTTCCCATGTGGCGTAGAAGTTGCCGAGGCCACTCACGCTCACGTAGCTGCCGTCCTTGCTGCGACGCAGATCCCGCACCGCACCCGCCGCATCGGTCACCTTGGCTTCCCAGCTACTGCCGTCGTTATGGGTCTCGTAAACCGCGCCCACGTTGGTGGCGAGCTCTGCGGAATGGCTGCCCAACGCTGTGATCAGGTAGGGCTCGCCGGGCAATTTGGTGTCGAGGAACAGGCGGGTCCAGTTCTGGCCGCCGTCGTCGCTGTGCATCAGTAACCCGGGTTGACCGGCGATCCAGCCTTCATCGCCATTGAAGTCGATGCTGATCAGACGGAAGTTCTCTTCATCGGGCAGATCAAGGCTGCGCTCATTCCAATGGGCACCCCCGTCGTTGGTTTCCCGGATCATCCGGTTGCTGCCCACCAGGTAGCCGTGGCGGCTGTCGGTGAAGGCAACATCCAGCGGGTTGGCCTGGGTGTCGAGATCCATGGCCTGCCACGGACTCGTGCTGGCCGTGGGCACGTGGGTGGTGACGCAGCCGCTGAGGCTCACCCCCAGCACAAGCACCAGCAAAAGCTGGCTGACAGTGTTCAACAGGCGTTTCATGGGTGGGCCTCAGCGCAGGGAATAAAGGGACAGGAAAAAGGCGAAGCCGAGGGCAAGGCTGCCGAAGATCAGAACATTCTTCTGCCCGGGGGTCATCCGGTTCACCCCAAGGCCGAAATCGAGGTTCTCATCGAAACCGCTGGCCTTGGCGCGCGGACCGATGTCGCGGAAGGCGGCCACCTTGCTGCGGCAGACCGGGCAGCGGAAGGCCATTGCGTCGAGATCCTCGAAGGCCGTGCCGGGTTCGATCCCAACCTTCTTGACCCCTTCGTCGGGGTCATAGACGTAGCCGCAGCTGCGACATTCGAAACGGTGGGTCCGTGGGTCGCTCTCCGGAGCGGTCTCAACCGCTGGTTCCACCGCTTCGGTGGTTTCGACCGGCTGGACGGACTGTTGTTCGTCGCTCACCGCTGTGTTGCTGGGCCAATCGACTCTATCGACGACAACTCCAGGCGGTGAATGCCAGACTGGCTCGGTCTACGGGGACCTCCATGTTTGCCCTGCCCGGCTACGACGCCTTTCTGGGGTTTCTGCTGATTGCGGCTGCAGTGCCTGCCTTGGCGCTGATCACCAACAAATTGGTGGCGCCAAAAAGCCGTGCCGGCGAGCGCCAGCTCACCTATGAATCCGGTATGGAGCCCATTGGCGGGGCCTGGATTCAATTCAATATCCGCTACTACATGTTTGCGCTGGTCTTCGTCATCTTCGATGTCGAGACAGTGTTCCTTTATCCCTGGGCTGTGGCGTTCAACCGTCTCGGCTTGCTGGCCTTCATCGAGGCCCTTATCTTCATCGCCATTTTGCTGGTGGCATTGGCCTACGCCTGGCGGAAAGGCGCCCTTGAGTGGAGCTAGTTATGTCTGAGAACACATCCCCCTCCATTGCTGCTGTTCGCGATCTGCGCGAAGCCAGCTGCGGTCCGATTGGTGCCCCAACGGTCACCAATGATCTCAGCGAGAACGTCATCCTCACCAGTCTGGATGACCTGCACAACTGGGCTCGGTTGAGCAGTCTCTGGCCTCTTCTCTATGGAACGGCCTGCTGCTTCATTGAATTTGCTGCTCTTCTTGGGTCCCGCTTCGATTTCGACCGTTTCGGTCTTGTTCCCCGCAGCTCGCCGCGTCAGGCCGACCTTCTGATTGTGGCGGGCACCGTGACCATGAAGATGGCGCCCGCCCTGGTGCGGCTTTATGAGCAGATGCCCGAGCCGAAATACGTGATCGCCATGGGTGCATGCACCATCACAGGCGGCATGTTCAGCGCTGATTCCACGACTGCAGTGCGCGGCGTCGACAAATTGATTCCGGTGGATCTCTACATGCCGGGCTGTCCGCCCCGCCCCGAAGCGATCTTTGATGCCGTGATCAAACTGCGCAAGAAAGTTGGCGATGAGTCGCTGGCGGAGCGGCGCAAGCACCAGCAGATCCATCGCTACATGACGGTCTCCCATCAGATGAAGCGCGTTGAACCTGTCGTGACAGGTTCTTACCTTCGGGCTGAATCTCAGAAAGCTGCCCTGGCTGCAGCGCCGGCCGGTCAGACTTTGGCCACCGATGCCGCCGTGCTCACCCCTGCTGCTGAACCTGTCGAGTCATGAGCGAAACCCCTTCCAAGAAGACAGCCGCCTCGGATGACGCGGGTGCGGTTGTTGCTCCCGAGCCTGGTCCGGTGAGCCAATGGCTGAACAAGCAGGGCTTTGACCACAACAGCCTCGAGCCTGATCATCTCGGTGTTGAACAGATCGGCGTTGACGCTCCGGTTCTCCCGATGATCGCTGCGGCGCTCAAGAGCAACGGTTTCGACTATCTCCAGTGCCAAGGGGGCTACGACGAAGGCCCCGGTGAGCAGCTGGTCTGCTTCTATCACTTCCTGGCGATGGCGGAAAAGGTGGAAGCCATGGCGGCCGATCCCTCAGCCAAGCTGCGGGAAGTGAGGATCAAGGTCTTCCTCGATCGTGAAGGCACCCCCTCGCTGCCGTCGATCTATGGACTGTTCCGTGGCGCCGATTGGCAGGAGCGCGAAACCTTCGACATGTACGGCATCCAATTTGAGGGGCACCCGCATCCCAAACGCTTGTTGATGCCAGAGGACTGGAAAGGATGGCCGTTGCGTAAGGACTACGTCCAGCCTGATTTCTATGAAATGCAGGACGCCTATTGATCGCGTTCTCGTCGATGGGTTCGGTAGAAGCGCATCACCGCAAGGGCAAGGCTGCGCGAGTCGTGGCGCAGCGTTGCTGTTGGCCTCACTCCCTGCAGTGGTGCTTGAGTGACGTCGTAGCCGTCTGAGCGGAGTCCTTCCGCATCGCAACGCACCGGATCAGCGCCGCGGCTTTGGTAGTACCGCACCAGGTCTGAATCGGGCAGGTCGTCCTGGGCCAGGACGGCATTGAACAGTCTGGGCTCAATGCCGAGGGTGGCGAGCTGTGCCTCGATGGCCCGGATGTGACCGCGCACATCCAGGCCATCGGTCTCGCCGGGTTGCGTCATCAGGTTGCAGATGTAGAGCCTAGGGGCCTTGCTGCGTTTGATGGCGCCCACCAATTCCGGCACTAGCAGATTGGGGAGCAGGGATGTGTAAAGGCTGCCCGGTCCGAGCACGATCAGGTCGGCATTGGCGATCGCTTCGAGTGCCCGTGGCAGGGCCGGCGGTCGTTCAGGACTGCAGCCCAGGCGAACAATGGGGCTGGGGGCGTGGCCGATGTTGCTTTCACCTTCGATCCGTTGGCCGTTTTCAAGTTCGGCCCAGAGCCGTACATCCACGTTGGTGGCGGGCACCACCTGACCTTGTACGGCCAGCACACGACTTGATGCGGTGATTGCTGTTTCCAGATTGCCCGTGATCGCTGAGAGGGCAGAGAGAAACAGATTGCCGAAGCTGTGCCCCTCCAAACCGCTCCCGGCGGCAAAGCGGTATTGGAACAGGCGTGTGAGCAGTGGCTCTTCGGTGGACAGGGCGGCCAAGCAGTTGCGGATGTCGCCCGGGGGAAGCACCCCCAGTTCCCGGCGGAGCACCCCGCTGCTGCCGCCGTCGTCAGCGACGGTGACGATGGCGGTGATGTGGCTGCTGTAACGCTTCAGACCGCTCAGCAAGGTTGATAAGCCTGTCCCTCCGCCGATGGCCACGATGTTGGGCCCCCTGTTCAAGCGGCTTTTGGCCCGCAGGGCATCCACCAGCACGGTGTCTTTGTCGGGAGCGAGAGCCTGTTGAATTGAGCCGAAGCTGCGGCTTTGCCCCCAGAGCAAAAGACCGCTGCCGATGAGCACCACCAGCGGGCCAGTGATCTCCCGGGGTAACACGGTGGTGAGGCTGCTCAGCAGCCAGCTCAGTGTTTCCAGAATCCAGTAGATCGGCTTCAGGTCGGCCCAGACGGCGGCCCCCAGCAGCGCCATCAACAGACCCAGGCCGGAGGTGAGCAGCCAGCGTTTGACGACCAGGCCAGGTTGCAACCAGCGCACGGCCCGTTGGGATCGGGTCATCAGATCCCGTCGCCGCTGATCGCGCATCATCCGGGCTTGGCGTCTGCTTGTTGGGGGCTTCAGCGCCAAGGGACGGCTTGATTCGCAAGTTCACCGAACTGTACGGAGCTTGTGGAAAGGCGGCAGGATGTCTTTGTATTTCGGCCCAGACCGTGCCGCAGCTTCAAACCGTCGTGGAGATGCGGGACCTCACGATGCAGTGGGGGCCTCGGCCTGTTCTGGATCGGGTCAACCTGACCCTGCATGCAGGGGAGCGCTTGGCCGTGGTGGGCCCATCGGGGGCTGGCAAGTCAACGGTGTTGCGCCTGCTTGCCGGTTTGCAGTTGCCCACCAGTGGTGAGTTGCGCTTGTTCAACAAAGCCCAGACCTACCTGCGGCTGGACCAGACCGATCCACCGGATGTGCGGCTGGTGTTTCAAAACCCCGCTCTGTTGGCATCGCTCACGGTTGAGGAGAACGTTGGCTTTCTGCTGCGGGAACGGGCACAGCTGTCGCGGCAAGAGATTCGCGATCGTGTGCATGCCTGCCTGGAGGCGGTGGGGCTCTATGACGTGGCTCACCTCTATGCCGGTGAGTTGAGTGGAGGGATGCAGAAGCGGGTGAGCTTTGCCCGTGCCCTGATTGATGATCCTCAGAGGGGGGATCAATCGATGCCCTTGCTGTTGTACGACGAGCCCACCGCTGGGCTTGACCCCGTGGCGTGCACGCGGATCGAGGACTTGATTGTCAAAACCACCACCGTGGCTCATGGATGTTCAGTGGTGGTGAGCCACGTACGCAGCACGATCGAACGGTCTGCGGAACGGGTGTTGATGCTTTACGACGGACAGTTCCGGTGGGAAGGGTCGGTGGAGGCGTTTCGCACCACAGAAAATCCCTATGTCGTCCAGTTCAGGACGGGTAGCCTGCGCGGACCAATGCAACCGGCGGAGCACTGATCACCATGCGACGCAGCGTTCGTGATGCCATCGTCGGATTCACGTTGATCGGCGGCATCATCGGATTCTCCTCCACCGCCCTCTGGCTTCGCGGGGTTCGTTTGGGATCAAGCCATTGGACGCTGACCGCCCTTTTTAACGATGCGGCAGGTTTGGCCGAGCGTTCTCCTGTCACCTATCGGGGCATCCTGGTGGGTTCAGTGCGCTCGATTTCGGTCACATCTGAGTCGGTGGTGGCCGAGCTCGAAATCAACAAAGCTGATCTGCGCCTGCCGCTGCCTGTGACCGCCACGGTGGGCTCGGCTTCCTTGTTGGGGGGGAGCGCCCAGGTGGCCTTGGTCAGTAGCGGAACCCCGCTTCCTCCGGATGCACCCCTCCCTCAAGCGCCTGGCTGTCAGCCAACGCGACAACTTTGCAGCGGTGGAACTGTTGTGGGGCAAGAGGTCCCCAGCCTTTCCACCGTGACTGCAACCATGCAGGAGCTGCTTGCACAGGTTCAGGACGAGCGGGTGATCCCCAATGTGGCGGCCTCGCTTGAGCAGATTGAGGCCACCACGAAGTCATTTGAGCTGCTGACGGTGCGGCTTCAGGATGAGCTGGTCAAGGCTGCTCCCGTGATCCGCAATCTGGAGTTGGCAACGGCTCACTTGAACAACATCGTGGCTTCCCTCGACAACCCCCAGACGCTGAGTGAGCTCCAACAGACGGCTGCCAATGCCGCCCAGCTCACCGCCACGATCGATGCCGTGGGTGGCGACGTGGCTCGACTCACAGGTGATCCCGAGTTCATGGAGGGCGTGCGCAATCTCACCATCGGCTTGGGTGAATTGTTCGGAGAGATCTATCCGGCGCAAACCGCTCAGTAAGCACGATATCCTTTCAATATTGGTACGAGTCAGGCTCGATATCGTGCCTTTTAAATGCTGCTGATGGCGTCCATCGCAACCGCTGCGATCGCTTGATCGCTGGCCTTGGGTAGCTGTACGTATTTGCCGCCTGCGGCTTCAGCCAGGTCTTTCCCCATGCCGCTGCCGATGAACTTGCGCTCGGTGTCGATCACCAGCAGCTTGATCCCGAGCATCCGGTAGCGGGCGGCCACATCCAGCACCTCTTGCTTGAGATCGGGCTTCTCTTCGCCCTCCAGTTCTGGTTGCCCCAGAGAGGTGCTCAGGGGCACGTTGCCGCGACCGTCGGTGATGGCCACCACCACCACCTGGCCGAGATCCCCAGTGGCCAAGGCATTGGCGCCAACGCGGGCCGCCTGCGTGAGGCCATGGGCCAGGGGCGAACCGCCGCCACAGGGCATCGATTCCAGCCGGCGCCGGGCCGCCGTGATCGAGCGGGTTGGAGGCAGCAGCACTTCTGCCTGATCCCCGCGGAAGGGGATCAGAGCAACTTCATCGCGGTTTTCGTAGGCCTCGGTGAGCAGGCGGATCACGGCGCCTTTGGCGCTCTGCATTCGGTTCAGGGCCATCGAGCCGCTGGCATCCACGAGGAACACCACCAGAGCACCAGCCTTGCGCTGCAGCAACTTGGCCCGAAGGTCGCCCTCTTCCACGATCACGGAGCGGCCCGGTTCCCGCTCACGGCGAATCTTCTGGTAAGGCGCCGCTGCCCGCAGGGTGGCATCCACGGCGATGCGGCGCACCGGCCCTCGGGGCAGCATCGGTTTCACGTAGCGACCACGGCTGTCGCTCAGCACCACGGAGCGGCTGCCGCTGTTGCCGCTTTTCGCCTTCGCGGCATTAAACAGCAGCAGATCGGGGTCCACCTCGATCGCTTCGGGATCGAGCATGAACTCCTCGGGCACCGCCGGTGGAGCCTGATCCTCTTCGCCGTCACCCTCGTCATCGTCGCTGGTGTCGTCTTCGCTGTTGTCCTCCGGCGGGTCGTTGTCCTCGTCGCCGGATCCCTCCGGTGGTGGTGGCGGGTTGTCCTGCTGCTGATCGCCCTGATCCTGGGGCGGCGGCGGCGGCGGTTCCTGGTCCTGCGGTGGCGGTGGCTCCATCTGCTGATCCGGAGGGGGCATCTGGGACGCCCGCGGCGCGATCACCAAGGCGACGGCCACCTGAAGGTCTTCGGCTTCCACCTGATCCCGGCCGCTGAGGGCGGCATGTGCCTTGGCCACCCGCACCGCGTAGAGCTCGGAGCGGTGCCCTTCAACGCCACCGCGGATGGCCTCAGTCACCAGGTACTCGATTTGTTCGCCGCTGATCTGCACATCCGGCAGCCACTGGCGGGCCAGCAGTAGTTGGGTGGCTAGGGCGTCGGTCTCCTCTCCCCACTTTTCGGCAAAGCTGCGGCTGCATTGGCCATGGCTGATCACCGCATTGGTGATTTCCACCCGCTGCTCGGTGCTCACAAGCTGATTGGCCGAGAGTGCGATGGCAAAGCGATCCAGCAGGTGATCGCGGACGTTGCCCTCCTCAGGGTTGTAGGTGGCGATTAGCAGCGGCCGACAGGGATGGCTGAGGCTGAGACCTTCGCGCTCCACACGGTTCTCGCCGCTGCCCACGGCCGCCAGCATCAGGTTGACGATGCCGTCATCCAGGAGGTTGAGCTCGTCCACGTAGAGCACGCCGCGGTGCGCATCCGCCAGCAGGCCTGGCTGAAACACAGCGCTGCCGCTGGAGAGCGATGCAGCCACATCAACGGCACCCACCAGGCGGTCTTCGGTGATGCCCAGGGGAATCTGGACGAAGGGGGCGGGGATCACTGTGGACGGTGCTTCGCCTGTGATCCGCTCACGGGTGGCGTCGTCCCATTCCTCCGGCTTCTGGGGATCGAGGTTGCGTCCCACCCCTCCCTCTGAATCGAGGATGTCGATCGGGGGCAGCAGAGCATGCAGGCCCCGTGCCAGAACTGATTTGCCGGTGCCGCGTCCCCCCGCGATCACCACACCGCCCAATCCAGGATCCACAGCCGCCAGCAGGAGGGCCAGCTTCAACGTGCCATGGCCCGTGATCGCTGCCAGCGGAAAGGCGCGGGTGGCCTGGTCGTCCTTCACCGCTACTCCGGTTGCCACCATGGACGCGTTCAGCCCGTTCGTGCGCGCCAGTCTCGCTGATGCCCTCCATCGATGACGCTTCTGTTGCGGTGGCGCTGGGGGCGAACCGACCCAGTGCGGCGGGATCGCCGCGCGAGACGTTGGTGGCGGTGCGGCCTTTGCTGGAGGATCTGCTGAGGGTCTGGTCCGATCAGGAGCTGGTTTGCCGCTGGTCATCCCTGCACGACACCGCCCCCGTAGGTGGCCCCCCGGACCAGCCTCGCTACTGCAATGCCGTGATGCTGGTGGAGGGGCTGCGAGCCTCGCCAAGCGAGGCCTCCGCACTGCAATTGCTGGATGAGCTCCAGCGGTTGGAACAGCAGTTCGGCCGCGACCGATCGCGGGAACAGCTCTGGGGGCCGCGCAGCCTCGATCTGGATCTGTTGTTCTGGGGTGAGCTGCGGCTGGAGCACCCGCGACTACAGCTCCCGCATCCACGCCTGCATCTCAGGCGTTTCGTGCTTGCGCCGTTGCTAGAAACGATGCAGGGCTCGGCTGCACCGTGATCACCTGATCGGCCTGGGCCAGGAGCTCCGGGTCATGACTGCTGATCAGCATCAGCCGTTGCTCGGTGCGTTCGCGAATCACCTAACGAACCTGCTCAGCGGCCTTGGCATCGAGGAAAGCGGTGGGCTCATCGAGCACCTCCATAGGCTTGTCGCGCAGCCAGGCGCGCAGCAGGCCGAACCGGTGAATCTCGCCACCTGAAAACGGATCCTGCGCCAGGGCGAGCGGTGCATCCAGCCCGCCCTGGCGCTGAAGCAGGTGGGCCAGCCCCAGCAGTTGTAGCCAGGTCTCGATGTCGTCTTGGTGGCGATTCGCCCCCAGCAGCAGGTTCTCGCGCAGGTTGGCCTCAAACAGCACGGCGTTCTGGGGCGCGTAAGCGATCAGCTGGTGCATCTGCCGAGCGCCGGCCAGCCCGCTCAGCGACCAGCCCCCCCCATCGCAGCTCAGCTGCCAATGGCTGTCTTCTTCGCGGAGCAACCCGCAGATCCGATCGAGCAGGGTGGTCTTGCCGCTGCCGGAGGGTCCGGTGATCGCGACCAGCCCGAGGCTGGCGGCAGTGGGAAGGCCGCCGATCAGGGGTGCGGCGTCCGTGCTGGAGCCTGATCCCAGCAGCAGCGTTACCGCCAGGCCGAGGCCGGCGATATCGAGCAAGCTGTTGAGGGTGCTCAGGCCACTCAGCAGAGCCAGATGGCGCCATCCCGCCTCGAGGGCCAGGGCCTTGAGCAGCTGGACCTGGCGCCGACGGGGCAGTGGTTGCGGGCCTGTTTCGGTCAAGGCAGACGACACGGGGGGCTGGGTTTACCCGCCATGCTGGGCCTTAGCAACGCCCTTGAGCCATGGCGCCCCTGCCGTCTCCGGAACCGTTCGAGCTGCTGGACACCGTTGAAGTTGTGGATGCTCGCAAGCTCCGTTTCGAGCGCAACAGGATCAAGTTGCCGATGGGTGTCGAGGCCACCTTTGGGATGATCCGTCACCCAGGCGCCTCTCTGGCGGTGCCGATCACCAACGATGGCCAGGTGGTGTTGCTGCGTCAGTACCGCTTTGCGGTTCAGGCCCGCCTGCTCGAATTCCCTGCCGGCACGCTTGAAGATGGCGAAGATCCACTGGAATCGATGCAGCGCGAGCTGGGGGAAGAAGCCGGCTACAGCGCTGCGCAGTGGGATGTGCTGGGGCCGATGCTCCCCTGCCCGGGCTATTCCGATGAGGTGATCCACTGCTTCCTGGCCCGGGAGCTCACGCCCTTGGAGAACCCGCCAGCCGGTGATGACGACGAAGATCTGGAGGTGGTGCTGATGAGCCCAGCGGAGCTGGATGCAGCGTTGGCATCGGGCGATGAATGGCTCGATGGCAAAAGCGTGACCGCTTGGTTCCGTGCCAAGCAGCTTCTCGGCCTCTGATGACCAGCTCTCGCGTTCTGTTCTGGCACCGCCGCGACCTGCGCCTGGCGGACAACCTGGGTTTGGTGGCAGCTACGGACATCAGTCCGGCGGTGACGGGGGTGTACGTGCTCGACCCGCAGCTGATCAACCCGCCGGATCATCTGCCGCCGATGGCGCCGGCCCGGCTGTGGTTTCTGATCGAGAGCCTGGTGGAACTGCAGCAGCGCTGGCGGGAGGCCGGCAGCCGATTGCTGGTCGTCAAGGGAGACCCGGTGTCGGTGTTGCCGCAGCTGGCGCAGCAGATCGGTGCTGAGGCTGTGGTGTGGAACCGCGATGTGGAGCCCTATGCCCGTGAGCGGGACCGCCAGGTGGCCAAAAAACTGCAGGCCGATGGCCGCAAAGTGGTGGTGGATTGGGATCAGCTGCTGATCGCTCCGGAGCTGCTCAAGACCGGTGGTGGTGACCCATACCGCGTGTATGGGCCGTTCCTGCGCAACTGGCGCGGCCAGGTGCTGGCCAAGCAACCCAGCACCGTTGCCGCCCCCACCGGGTTGGTGGATCTCGATCCTGCACAGCTGCCGGCCGGTGAGTCCCTGGAGGCTCTGCGGGAGAGCCATGGTTTCAAGGGCGCTGAGATCTGCCCCTGCCGCCCCGGCGAGGTGGCGGCCTTCGAGCAGCTCACGCGCTTCTGTGATGGGCCGCTGCTCGGCTATGAGCCGGACCGCAATTTCCCCGGTACCGCAGGCACCTCCACCCTCAGTGCTGCCCTGAGCGTCGGTACCCTCAGCCCTCGCCAGGCCTGGTGTGCGGCCCAGGCCTCCCGTGAGCAAGCCCGCAGCGAGGAGCATTTGCAGGCCATCGCCGTGTGGGAGCAGGAACTGGGCTGGCGCGAGTTTTACCAGCAGGCTCTGTTTCATTTCCCTGAACTGGCCGATGGCCCCTACCGCGAGCAGTGGCGCCGCTTCCCCTGGGAGAACAACGAGGACTGGTTCGACTTCTGGAAGGAGGGGCAGACCGGTATGCCGATCATCGATGCCGCCATGCGCCAGCTCAACCAAACCGGCTGGATGCACAACCGCTGCCGCATGATCGTGGCCTCCTATCTGGTCAAAGACCTGATCTGCGACTGGCGCTGGGGCGAGCGCGCCTTCATGGAACTGGAGGTGGACGGTGACCTGGCCGCCAACAACGGTGGCTGGCAGTGGAGCGCCAGCAGTGGCATGGACCCCAAGCCCCTGCGCATCTTCAACCCTGCCACCCAGGCCTCGAAGTTTGATTCAGCCGGCGACTACATCCGCCAGTGGGTGCCGGAACTGCGCCATGTGAACACCAAGGATCTGCTCAGCGGTGAGATCGGAGCCCTGGAACGGCGCGACTATCCCGAACCGCTGGTGGATCACAAGAAGCAGCAGGCGAAGTTCAAGGCGCTTTACGCCACCATCCGGTCCTGATCGCCGTCGTCGGTACGACGGAACTGGGCCGGCACGTTGGGCGCCAGCAGCTGGCGCACCGTGTCGATCACAGCCTCTTGTTGTTCTTCACTCAACTCAGGGAAGATCGGCAGGCTCAGCACCTGGCTGCAGAGCTGTTCCGTCACCGGTAAGGAGCCCTGTTGCAAGCCCAGATGGGCGTAGGCCGGCTGTCTGTGGATTGGAATGGGGTAGTAGATGATCGTGCTCACCCCACGCTCCTGCAGGGTCTGCTTGACCCAGTCGCGGCAGCAGCTTTCGGGGATGCCGTGGCGTGCACTGGTGTTGGAGGGGGCGCAGCTGGCGTTGCAGAGCGGCTGGCCGCTGGGGCAACTGCCGATGCGCACCACGAATTGGTTCCAGCTGTGGCCGTCCTCGGCTGTCGGCAGGGTGAGGCGTTTGAGATCGCCAAGGGCATCCCGGTAACGCTTGGCGATGGCTGTTCGTTTGCCGATCCACGCCTCAAGCCTTGGCAGCTTCACGTTCAAGACAGCCGCCTGGATCGCATCCAGCCGGCTGTTGTAGCCAAGGCTGGTGTGCAAATAGCGCTCGGGCATGCCGTGTACGGCGAGCTCACGCATGACCTGGGCCAGTTGGGCATCGCTAGTGGTGACGGCACCGCCGTCTCCCGCCGCACCGAGGTTCTTGGTGGGGAAGAAGCTGAAGCAGCCCGCATTGCCGAAGCTGCCTACCGCCTGGCCCTGCCAGCGGGCTCCCGTCGCCTGGGCGCAGTCTTCGATCACCTTCAGCTGATGGCGTTCGGCAATGGCCATCAGCCGGGTCATGTTCACCGCGCGCCCGAACAGGTGCACCGGCATCAGGGCCCTGGTGGCGGGGGTGATCGCAGCTTCGATCTGATCGAAATCGATCAGGTAGGTGCTGGGGTCGACGTCCACGAACACCGGGGTGGCGCCGACGGCGCTGATGGCCTCAGCTGTGGCGAAAAAACTGAACGAGCAGGTGATCACCTCATCGCCGGCACCAATGCCCAGGCCGCGCAGGGCCAGGATCAGAGCGTCGGTGCCGCTGTTGCAGCCCACGGCGTGCTCGCAGCCAACACTGGTGGCAAACGCTTCCTCGAAGCGTTTGATTTGCGGTCCACCGATGTACTGACCGCTGCGCAACACCTCGAGCACCGCCTCTTCGAGGTCCACACCAAGATCGTCGATCTGCTGGCTGAGGCTGAAGGGAGGTACTTTCATAAAGCAAAGCTTAAGTGGCTCAGCCGAACCACTCCGGCTCCTGTCCGGGGTTCCACTTCACATTGCACCCCACCGAGGCGGTCTGGTCTGGATTCACCAAAGATCCCGTCAGCACGGCCTCGAGGGCGGCCCGCAGGTCACGACCATCGAGGGGCTGATCGTTGCCGGGTCGGCTTCCGTCCAATTGGCCGCGATAGCGCAGGCTCTGCAGGCCCTCGCCATCAGGTGAAAACAGGTAAAACTCCGGCGTGCAGGCGGCCCTGAGCGCTCGGGCCAGGGTTTGCTGCTCATCCAGCAGGTAAGGGAAGCTCCATCCATGGCGCCTGGCCTGGTCCGCCAGTTGCTCCGGCCCATCCTGGGGGTGGGTGATCAGGCTGTTGCTGCTCACACCGATCAGTTGCATCGCATTGCTGAAGTCGTGGTCCAGCCGAGTGATTTCGGGCTCCACATGTTTCACAAACGGGCAATGGGCGCAAAGCACCATCAGCAGCACGGGCCGTTGGTCCAGAGATCTGCTGTTCAGCCGACCACCCGTGACCTGGGGAAGATCAAAACCGGGCAGGCCTGTTCCCAGCGCCAGCATCGTGGATGGTGTCAGGGCCATAAGGCGCGGGCAGATGCGGCGAATCTGCTTCAGGATGGCCACCTCCGGTGGTGATGGATGCCGCGCCTGCGTCTGCTTTGGGGAATCGCCCTGCTGCTGGGGGCCTGCGCTGCTCCGAAGGAACCGCCCAGCTGGCGCTTCTTCTCCTTGAAGCGCCATTCCCCCCATGACGGGGTGGCTGTGGTGAACCAGCCCGATGGCTACGGGCTCCACATTTATCTGGAGACAGACACCAGCTTCCCGGGGGTGTGTCGTCCCCGATGGCTGCCGGATCCAGCCCGCCTGTTCAACGGCAATGGATCCACTCCGTTCAGTTCCGGGTTGGCGACCCGTCAGGAGTTTTTCGATGCCGTGGCCCGGCGCGATGTGCGTGGCCTGTTGAAGAGCGAGCTGAAAGCTCTGTGCCAGGCGCGCGCTCCGGAAGACCGCTGGCAGTGGATCGAGCCGCCCCGTAAGGAGGAACAGGTGGTCCCTATGCAGCTGCCCTCCCTCGAAGAGGAAGACCTGCTCACCAATCCCGTGGAGGAATTGAAGCGGGCCCGCCAGCTGCTGAGGGATCAACGGGCTGGTGAGTAGCCCTCCCACACGACGGCCTCGGCGTCGCGCCAATAGCGGCTGAACCGCCCCAGCCGGGGTGGCCGCGGCAGCGTCACGAACGGTTCGGGATCCAGCAGTTCCAGCGGCAGTTCTGCGTCGATGGCCTCACCGATCCGCTCCAGGCGTGGATCCACCGCACTGCTGCTCACTACACCATCGGCCTGATGGCGGCGGGCAAAGGCCAGCACCTCATCGGCTACATCACCCTTGCGCAGGGTGAGGGGAAGGTCGAGGGCGTTTTCGTAGAGGAAGCCGAGCCGTTTGCGGCTGATTCGTGCCTCTTGCATCCAGCGGGTGTCGAACACGAACACCGCTGGTGCCTCAGGCCAGGCCTGCAGCGCTGGGTTGTTGGCACCAAGGGCCTCCTCGTGAATCCAGAGGATCGGGCGTTGAAATGTCATCGAGGAATCTCCTGCTTATCGCTTGGGACGGGCCAGGGCGGCACTGGCGCCTCTGCTGCTCCGGCGCTGGCGGTTGCTCTGCTGGTTGCGGTTGTTGCCGGTCTCCCGTATGGCCGGCATCGGGGCGAACAGCTGGTTCTCCAGTTGGTCGTAGCTGCCTTCGAATGGGCAGCTATTCGCACTGGGGCAGCTGTCGCAGTAGTGCCCGTCGCTGTAGCGCTGCAGATTGCCGCGGTTGAAGAAATAGGGCTTGTGGCTGAAGGTGCTGGCCACCCACTGCCAGCTCAGATGGTTGCTGGCTGGATCGCCATCCAGCAGGTGCTCAAGAAACCAGTCGGCACCGGCCTTCCAGTGCACCCGTCGCCAGTGCACGAGCCAGGCGGCCATCCACATGCGGGAGTGGTTGTGCAGCCAGCCGGTGCTCACCAGTTGATCGCGGAAGCCGTCCATGCAGGCCAGCCCTGTGGTCCCGTCGCGCACATCGGCCGGCAGCTCTCGGGCATAGGCCCCGGCGTCATGGCCTGTTTTGAACGGCTCCTGATCGTCATGGATGCCATCCCCCAGATCGAGCCACATCCGTTGCCAGAAGTCCCGCCAGCCGAGTTCATTGATCAGCTTTCCGCCCTCATCGCGGTTGCGGATCCGTGCAAACACTGAATCGCGCACCTCCGCGAGGGTCAGCACGCCGTGACGGATGTAGGGCGACAGCCCGGTGACCGCACCCTTGAGGTGATTGCGACTTTTGGCGTAGCGCCTTGCGTCAATGCGCCGCAGTTTGTCTTCGGCTGCTTCACGCCCACCGCGGATCGGGCTGAGTTCACCCTCCGCCCCTGGGAACTCTTGCGCCAACAGGGTGTTGAGGGCATCGCGGGACTCGAATTGCCGCGGCAGGTCGCCGTTGATCGGGGGTGACGCAGCGCTGTGCACCGGCCTTTGTCAGTACAGAAGCGGTGATCTTGGCGGGGGATGGGGGAGAATCGCGCGAATTCAACCCGTTCCGGTCTGTCCCGATGCTGCTTGATCTCACCGGCAAGAAGATTCTCGTCACCGGCATCGCCAACAACCGTTCGATCGCCTGGGGCATCGCTCAGCAGCTGAAGGCGGCCGGTGCCGAACTCGGCATCACTTACCTGCCTGACGACAAGGGCCGCTTTGAGGCCAAGGTGCGCGAACTCACCGCTCCCCTGGAGCCCAGCCTGTTCTTGCCTCTGAACGTGCAAGATGCCGACCAGATGGCTGAGGTCTTCGGCGAGATCAAGGATAAGTGGGGCGTCCTCGACGGTCTGGTGCACTGCCTGGCCTTTGCCGGCAAGGAAGAGCTGATCGGTGACTACAGCGCCACCACCGCTGAGGGTTTTGCCCGTTCCCTCGACATCAGCGCTTATTCCCTGGCGCCCCTCTGCGCCCATGCCAAGCCGCTGTTCAGCGAGAAGGCCGGTGTGATCACGCTCTCTTACCTCGGTGCTGAGCGGGCGATCCCCAACTACAACGTGATGGGCGTCGCCAAGGCGGCTTTGCAGGCGTCCGTTCGCTATCTGGCGGCAGAGCTGGGCCCCGAAAAGCAGGTGCGCGTCAATGCCATCAGCGCCGGCCCGATCCGCACCCTGGCCAGCTCCGCCATCGGCGGCATTCTCGACATGATCCATAACGTGGAGGAGAAGGCTCCTTTGCGCCGCACCGTCACCCAGATGGAAGTGGGTGGTACAGCTGCCTTCCTGCTCAGCGATCTGGCCAGCGGCATCTCTGGTCAGACCATCTACGTGGATGCGGGCTATTGCGTTACCGGAATGTGAGGCACGATGAGGGCACTGAAGCTCAGGTGATGGCACGTCAGGGAACGATCCATCGGGTCACCGGTGAAACCGACGTGAAGCTGCGTCTGGATCTGGATGGCTCCGGCCAGTGCCAGGCCAGCACCGGTGTGCCGTTTCTCGACCACATGCTTCATCAGATCAGCAGCCATGGCCTGATCGACCTGGAGATCAATGCGGTGGGAGACACCCACATCGACGATCACCACACCAATGAGGACGTGGGCATTGCCGTGGGGCAGGCCCTGGCCCAGGCCCTGGGGGACCGGCGCGGCATTCATCGCTTCGGTCACTTCGTGGCACCGCTGGATGAGGCCCTGGTGCAGGTGGCCCTGGATTGTTCCGGTCGCCCCCACCTCAGCTACAGCCTCAAGATTCCCAGCCAGAAGATCGGCACGTACGACACCGAGCTAGTGAAGGAGTTCTTCGTGGCGGTGGTCAACAACAGCGGGCTGACCCTCCACATCCGTCAGCTGGATGGGGCCAACTCCCACCACATCGTTGAAGCCTGCTTCAAGGCCTTTGCCCGGGCCCTGCGCATGGCCACGGAGGTGGATCCACGCCGGGCCGGCGCCATCCCCAGCAGCAAAGGGGTGCTGGAGCAGGCCGGCGCCAGCTGAGCGCGGCTCCGCGCTTCACAGTCCGTTACGAGAGGATGGGCGGACGTTGATCGTTCGCCCGTGACCGTCGCCCCCGCCCGCAGCTACGACCGCAGCGACTGGGCCAGTTCCTTTGTGAACGTTGAGCAGGAACTCACCGACGTGGCGCTGACACCGGTGCGTGGAACGGTTCCGACGGAGCTTCAGGGCACCTTCTATCGCAATGGCCCCGGGCGGCTTGAGCGGGATGGGCATCGGGTGCATCACCCCTTCGACGGCGACGGCATGATTGCGGCGATGCGGTTTGAGAACGGCAGCGTCTGCCTCAGCAACCGTTTTGTGCGTACTGAGGGTTGGCTGGCGGAGGAGAAGGCCGGCAAGGTGCTCTACCGAGGCGTGTTCGGCAGTCAGAAGCCGGGTGGTCGACTGGCAAATGCCTTTGACCTGCGCTTGAAGAACATCGCCAACACCAATGTGGTGCGTCTGGGTGATCAGCTGTTGGCCCTCTGGGAGGCGGCGGAACCCCATGCGCTCGATCCCCGCAGCCTGGAGACCCGCGGCCTGTCGCGCCTCGATGGTGTCTTGAAAAAGGGCGAGGCTTTCAGTGCTCACCCCCGCTTCGACCCCGGCCACAACGGACGGCCCCGCATGGTCACCTTCGGGGTCGAGACCGGGCCCCGCAGCACCATCCGTCTGATGGAGTTCGCCACCGATGGCCCGGATGCTGGCGCCTTGCTGCACGACCGTTCCGACAGCTTCCCCGGCTTCGCCTTCCTCCACGATTTCGCCATCACTCCCAACTGGGCGGTGTTCCTCCAGAACGCCATCGCCTTTAATCCCTTGCCGTTTGTGACCGGCGAAAAGGGTGCGGCCCAGTGCCTGGCATCTCAACCCGGCGGCAAAGGGCGCTTCTGGCTGATTCCCCGCGATTCCGGCCGCTTCGCCGGTCAGAAGCCCCGCATTCTCGAAGCTCCCGACGGTTTCGTTTTCCATCACCTCAATGCCTTTGAGGATGGCGATCAAGTTGTGGTGGAGAGCATCGTCTACGACGATTTCCCGTCCATCGGACCTGATGAGGATTTCGCTGAGGTGAATTTCGACACGGTGCCGGAGGGGATCCTGCACCGTTGCCGCCTCGATCTGAGTCGGGAATCGGTGCAGACCATGCGGATCAGCGAGCGCACCTGTGAGTTCGCCATGGTCAACCCCGAGCGTCAGGGCCTCAGCGCCCGCTTCGCCTGGATGGCGGTGGCAGAGCGGGAGAGAGGCAACGATCCGTTGCAGGCCATCCAGAAACTTGATCTGGATTCCGGGGAGACCCACACCTGGAGTGCTGCGCCCAGGGGCTTTGTGAGCGAGCCGTTGATGGTGCGTCGTCCCGGCGCTGATGCAGAGGACGACGGCTGGGTGCTCGATCTGGTGTGGAACGGGGCCCGGGCCGCATCCGATTTGGTGATCCTTAACGCCCGTGATCTGTCGGAGGTGGCGGTGCTTGAGCTGCCGTTGGCCGTTCCCCATGGCCTGCACGGGAGCTGGGCGGCGTGTTCAGTCACGGCTTGACACAGGCCGGTCACGGTTGAGCAGGGTTTGCCGCTCCCAGCTCGCCAGCATGGGGATCCAACAGAAGGCTCGATATGACTTCTCGACTCTTGGGCGGTGCCACGGTCGCCGTGGCCGTCCTCTCCGGGCTGAGTGCTGTGGCGCCATTTCCCTTGAGGGCTGCAGAACGCGTTTGCAATGGCACCCTGCTTCAGATCCAGGTGAACGAGCGTGGAACAAGCCGTAGCGATTGCTTTCGCTTCTCGCTCGGGCTCGACGCTGAAGATCTCAGTAAGGACGCTGCGCTGAGCGCCCTGAACGCCCGGTTGGCAAAGGCGCGTCAGGCCATTTAGCCGCTCGCCCTGGGTCAGCTCACCATCCCTGCATCCCGCAGCTACGTCGTTGGGGGCGCGGCGGGATCACGACTGGAGCGGGCAAGCACCACCATCACAGGCGAGGTGAGCCGTGACGATTACGACGCGCTGATCCAGGCCGCCGGTCGCTTGCCGGGAGTGCGACTGCAGGGAATGACGTCCTTGGCGTCCAGCGACAGCCGTGCCTCATTTGCTGATCAGTTGCTCAAACAAGCTCTTGAGAATGGGCGACGTCGCGCTCAGACCACAGCACGGGCTCTCGGCCTGCCCAAGGTGGAGTTGTTGCTGATTGACCAGCGGGGTTCGATCCATCGACCCATGCCGATGGTGGCCCGCATGGGTGAGGCAAGCTTCAGGCCTGGGGAGGCTCCCAAGCCCAGTCAGAACCTCACTCTCGAACTGAACTACTGCCTGCGTTGACTGGCATCGACATCACTGTGGAGTGACCGTGGTGCGCCGCCATTCCTTCCAGGCCAATCGTGGCGCGCTCCAGAGGGTGGCCAGCACCAAGGGGGTGACCGGCACCGCGGTGATCACGATGAAGGCCTGCAGGGCATCGATGGAGGTGCTGTCCCCCAGGCCCGAGCCGATGCGCAGCAGCACCAAGGTGAGGCTGCCTATTATCAAGGCCCAGAACAGGCGCAGCAGAGCAGGGGGCTCGTTGCGGCCGCTCACCACCATGGCCGCGGCGTAACTCATTGAGTCGGCGCTGGTGCACATGAACAGCACCACCAGCACCAGGCCGATCGGAATCAGCAGACCGGCCAGGGGGAGTTGGCTGAGGATCGTGAGCAGGGCAGCGGCGGCTCCGTTCTGGGCCAGGGTTTCGCTGATGCCGCCCCCCGCCAATTCGAGATGCAATCCGGTGCCCCCCAGCAGGGTGAACCAAAGGTTGGTCACGACCGGGCAGAGGATGGCCACCGCCAGCACCAGTTCACGAATGCTGCGGCCGCGGCTGACGCCGGCGGTGAACAGCCCCATCAAGGGCGCATAGCCAAGGAACCAGCCCCAGTAGAACACCGTCCAGCCATTCACCCAGTTCGCCGGCACGGCATTGGGAGTGAGGGCCATCTGCGGCAGGTGGATCAGGTAAGTGATGAAGCCGCTGAAGAAGTGCTGCATCAGCCAGAGGCCCGGGCCCAAAAGCAGCAGGCCCGCCGCCATGGCCAGGGTGAGCCACACATTGAGCTCCGACAGCCACTTGATGCCTTTTTGAATGCCGCTGACGGTGGAGGTCGCGAAGACGGTGGTCAGCAGCACCACCACCAGGGATTGCAAGCCGGCACTGTCGCTGAGCCAGGGCAGTTGCCCTGCGGCATTGCTGAGCTGCAGCGAGAGGAAACCCAAGGGGCCAACCGTGCCGGCGATTGCGGCCACCACAGACAACCCATCCGCCAGGTGACCGAGCGGACCATCCACCCAGCTGCGCGGCACGATGTTCACCAGCAGTGTGCGGGGACGCAGGGGTTCACCGCGTCGCTCCAGGATCGAGAAGGTGATCGTGGTGGTGGTGGCCACCAGGGCCCAGGCGAGGAAGCCCCAGTGCAGAAAACTCACCGCCAGGGCGGGATCCACCGCTGCGGATGTGCTGCCCTCGACCCTCGCAAACACCGGTGATGGGGTCTGGAAGTGATACAGCGGTTCGGCTGCCGACCAGAACACACCACCCCCCGCCAGCAGGGTGCAGATCAGCACTGCGCACCAGTCGAAGAATTTGAGACTGGGCTTACTCTCAGCGCCTCCAAGCCGGAGTTTGCCGACTGGGCTGATGGCCAGGATCAGCGCGATCAGAAACAGCAGCACCACCATCCACTGCCAGACCCCGCCGAGGGCATCACTGATCACGGCTTTGCCGTTGTCGGTGAATTGCTTGGCCAGCGCCAGGTCGATGGCCGACACCAGCAGAAAGATCAGCAGGGGAGCAGCCCCCACCCAGAGGGGGGGCTGGCGCCACCAGGAGCGCTGGTTCGCGGGGGTGTCAGGCATCGGATGAGGGGTGAGGGGTCAGGCGCGGACGGCGGCGCGTTGGTGGCTCCAGCAGGAGAGATCCACCGCTGGTTGTTCTCCACTGGCGAGGCGTGCCAGGGAATCACCGATCAGGGGGGCGAACTTGAAGGCCTGGCCGGAGCCTCCTGCGAACAGGCTCAGCTTCGGGGTGAGCCGGTCCAGCACGAAGTTCACGTCGCTGGCCATGGAGTAAGGGCTGATCACGGTCTCCACCCGCTCCTGCACACCCTCCAGTTCGTTGAACAGGAAGGTGTCGAGTAGCTCCACCAGGCGAGCGGGTGGCTCGGTCACCATGGTGTTGGGTTCGGCGACGCGCAGCTCCCGCGGAGCCCAGTCGATGCCCGCCTTGATCCGGGGGAGGCCATCCGCCGTTTGGCTGAGGACGGGGAATCCGTAGTAGAGGCCACCGTCATCGCCGCGTTCCTGCTGGAAGCAGAACCACTGGGGGTAGCGATCGGCCAGCGCCGGGTCGACCGTGTAGTGAGCCCAGAGCATGGGCCATACCTCCAGTTTGGGTGAGAGGCCCAGAGGGGCCAGCAACAGCTGGCTCCAGATCCCGCAGGCCACCACCAGCTGTCCAGCGGCGATGTGTTCGCCGCTCTCCAGGGTGACGCCACCGCCATCGGCATCGAGGCCCGCCACGGGGCAGTGCTCGATCAGCCGATGGCCGGCATTGCGGGCGGTGTTGATCCAGTGGGCCACGACCCTGTCGCTGCGCACGGCGCCGGCGGTGGGCTCGAACAGTCCGGTGAAGCCCGGCTTCGGCTTCAGCGGGAAACGGGCCGCGATCTGGTCGGCGTTGAGGGCCTCATAGGGGATGCCCTGATCGTCCATGACCCGTCGGGCCCCAGGGATCGACCCCTCGATCGTCTCTTCATCCCAGCTTTCGCCGTAAAAGAGCAGGCCGTGGGTCTCCCGCAGTTGCTGACCGGCGTGGTTTTCTTCCTCGCGCCAGAGGCGGTTGGCCTCCTGGGCGAGACGGCAGAGCACCGGGTCGGAATACATCTCCCGGAACATCCGGGTTTCGCCATAGCTGCTGGCTTTGGCGTGGGCCAGGGTCTGAGCCTCCAGCAGCACCACATCGCGCACGCCGCGGCGGGCCAGGGATGCAGCGCAGCTGAGGCCGGCCATGCCGCCGCCCACGATCACGACGGCTGCCCGGCTGGGGAAGGACGCTGGTGTGCTCATTCGCTTTCTCCAAAGCTGAGGCCGATGGGCTCGGTGGATGGTGTTGCAGCCACCTCCTCAAGGGCTGCACCCACCGACAGGCCCTGTTCGCGCTGATTCAGATACTCGCTGGCCCTTCGGCGCACCTCATCGCGAACGAAGGCATAGACGTCCTTGGCACCAGCGTCTTTCCAGGCGTCGGGGGAGAACCGCTCGATTGAATCGGCGATCACAGCTCCTGCATTCACAAGGGGGTCCGGCAGCACCCGCACACCGCGGCGACGCAGGTCATCCGCCAATTGGGGTTGCTGGAAGGGGGCATTGGCGGCAGGCACCACGGCGGGGGTTTTCAGCGCCGTCGCCATTTCTGCGTTGATTAACCCGGAGATCGAGCAGGGCAGCAGTAGGTCGAGGTTCAGTTCCCACCAAGCGCAGTTCTCCGGCAGCGGCGTTGCGCCAGGAAAACTGGCTTTTGCGCGGTCCAGATCCACGGTGAACACGGTCCAACCGTGCTCGACAAGATGGCGGGCAACGGTGCCACCAACGGCACCGCAGCCGTGCACGAGGGCCCGGCCGGGGTGGGCGTCGTTGAGGTCCTTGTCGAGAACGGCCTCCACAGCGCCGAGGGTGCCGTGGGCGGTGGCGGCACTGGCGTCCACAGGGCTGCCGACCGCCGCCAGCACATGGGGGGTGAGCGCCGTCAGACGCTCCATGTCTTCCAGGCTGGTGTTGAGATCGCAGCCGGTGATCATCGCGCCGTCAAGCGACTCCAGCAACTCGGCGGTGACGCTGATCAGCTCATCCTTGACGGCATCGGGTTCAGCGGCCCGGGCAACGATCTTGCCGCCGGCGAAACCGGTGCCGTAAAGATCGTGCTTGTGGGTCATCAACCCCGCCAGCCGCTGGCCGTCTGCGATGCAGGCCTCATCGCTCGGGTAATTGAGCACCCGCAGGCCTCCGTTGGCGGGGCGCTTGGCATCGGTGTCTTCCGCCACCACGAACACCGAGAGGTGGTCGGAGACGTGTTCCGCCAGCACCGACACGGTCGGCGCTGTTTTCTTGCCGCTGCTCATCAGGCCACCTTCTTCATCATCTGGTGGTGTTCGACGTAGTCGAGGCTCCATTCGCTGGGGGCTTCGGCGATGCGCTGCTGCAGCCGCTCGAACACCGTGTCTGCTGCGGTGTCGCCGGCAGCACTGGCGAAGCTGTGGCGGCTCCAGCTGCGGATCGTCGCCATCAATCCGGCGGCGAAAGTCGCCGTGTCCCCGTTCTCGTTCCAGCGGCGTCGGTAAGGGCACTTCACGTAAACGGTGCGCTCGTCCACCAGCCTCAGGCCGTTGCGGTAGGCGGCGCTGCTCTTGTCCTTCAGCGGAGCCATGAACTCCTCGGGGGACTTGTAGAAGTTCAGAACCGTGCCTTGTTGGTACTGCTCCTGGCTGATCAGGCCTTCCTCGGCCATGCCCCGCCAGATCTGGTGCAGCTGGTCGTGCACGTTGCGGGTTTCGCCGCCGTTGTGGCCGAGATAGAGCCCTGCCTCATCACGGGAGAGATTCACCGTCAGCAGGCAGCCGCCCAGCTTCAGTTCGCGGCTGCGCAGCTCGAGGATGTGGTTCCAGTCCTTCATTGCCTGAGCGGTGAAGCGCTGAAGCGCGTCGGCATCACCGGACGCCAACACATGGGTGTGGCTGTTCAGGGGGCCGGGGGAGGCGCTCAGCCAGTGCATGGCCGTGGCGGAAAAACCGAAGCTCACCGAGTTCGGCGCCACGGAGGGCTCGTAGAAGCTGCGGGCACTCACCAGCACCGTTGGTTTCGGATCCCGGGGGATCTGCAGGGCCAGGTTGTTGGCCAGAGCAATGTTGTCGTTGCTCGGCAGGTCGTTGCCGATCAACGTCAGGTGGGCCTTCGGCTGGTTGGCATGCAGGCGATCCAGCACCTGGTTCCAGAGCCCAACAGCGGTTCCACCGTCGGCAGCTCCGTAATCGATCAGGACATGACTGTCAGCGACAGCCAGTTGATTCACACAAGTCAGGGCCCAGTCCGAGGCGGCTTCGATGCACAGAAGAGCGCCCTCGGTCTGCGCGCTGTAACCCATGGTCATGGCGATGGCCATGGACCTCGTCAGCGGCAGACCTCACCGTACAGACCATGCCCCGAGAGCCTTTGTATCCGTGGTTCTTCTTCAGCTTGCTTCGAGCAACTGGCGCAACTTGGGTTCCAGGAGGCTGAAGGCCTTGCCGCGGTGGCCGTGCTGCTTTTTCTCCGCCAATGGCATCTCCGCGAAGGTGCGGCCGGTTCCAGCAACTTCGAAGATCGGGTCGTAGCCGAAACCCTGATCTCCCCGCGGTGCGGCCGTGATCAAGCCGTCGCAGCGGCCTTCTACCTCCAGCAGGATGGTGCCGTCTGGGGCGGCGACACAGAGCGCGGCGCAGAAATAGGCCTGGCGTTGGTCTGAGCCGTTCAGGGTCTTCAGCAGCCGGGCAATGCGTTCCGGGTCGGTGGGGGCGTAGCGGGCGGAATGAACACCCGGAGCGCCATCAAGCGCATCAACGCTGAGGCCTGAATCGTCGGCCAGGGCCCATTCCCCTGTGGCGGCGGCAACCGCTTGAGCCTTGAGCTGGGCATTGGCGGCAAAGGTGGTGCCCGTCTCCTCCACCTCCAAGCCTTCTGGCTGGGGTTGCACGCTGACGGGCAGGGCCTGCAGTAGACCCTGGAATTCACGAATCTTGCCGGCGTTGCCGCTGGCGATCACAAGGGTCTTCATGCGGCCTCCGCAAACTGTCGGGCCCAGGCGAGAACCTCGTTCACCCGCTCGGCATCCGGCCCTTCGCAGTAGAGCCGCAGCAGCGGTTCCGTGCCGGAGAAGCGCAGCATCAGCCAGTGGTTCGGCCCCATCCTCAGTTTGATCCCGTCGGTGCTGATCACCTCCAGCACGTCTGCGCCGGCGATGGTCGAGGGCGTGCTCTGGTCCAGCAGCGTCTCGAGCCGTCGGCGTGCCTCCATGTCGGCCAGGCGCAGGTCGAGTCGGTCGTAGTGACTGCTGCCTCCATGTTGTTGCTGGAGTGCATCCAGACGCGCACCCAGGGGTTGCTTCCCTTCCACAAGGGCTTCCAGCACCAGCATCGCCGCGAACAGGGCGTCCCGCTCGGGCAGGTGCATGCCGAAGCCCACACCACCGGATTCCTCTCCGCCGATCAGTACATCCCCGGCCAGCATCTCTGCGGCGATGTACTTGAAGCCCACCGCGAGCTCCAAAACCTGGCGTCCCTGGGCCTCCGCCACCAGCCGCATCAGATCCGAGCCGCTCACGGTCTTGACCACGGCGCCCGGCAGCTGGCGGGCTCGGGCCAGGTGATCGATCAACAGGGGCATCAGCAGCTGGGTGCTGCAGAACCGGCCGGTCTCATCCACGGCAGCGATGCGGTCACCATCGCCGTCGAACACCAATCCCACCGCAGGAGTTCCGGTGGCCGTTGAGGCTTTCACAGCCGCGATCAACGCCCCGAGGTAGGGCGCCAGGGGTTCCGGTGGATGACCGCCAAACAAGGGATCACGGTCGCTGCGGATCTCTTCCACAACGCCAGCGGCTTCAGGGCCGAGCAGCTCAGTCACACAGCCGGCGGCTGATCCATGCATCGGATCGACGATCACCTTGAGGTTGAAAGCCTTGAGGCCATCAACCAGGGCACTGAGGTCCAACTTGCGGCGCAACCCTTCCAGATGCTCGCCGCGCCCATCAAACCGGGGGACTTCCGCTTTGATCGGTGCCGTGATGCCGCCGCCGGCCAGACGTCGTTCGACTGCGGCTGTGAAGTCTCCCTCGACCGATCCACCAAAGGGCCCTTTGATCTTCAGCCCCAGCCATTCCGGTGGGTTGTGACTGGCGGTGATCACCAACGCTCCCAGGGCTTTGCGCTCCACCACGGCCCAGCTGCAGGCCGGCGTGGGCACAGCGGTGTCGGTGAGCAGGGGTTCCAGTTCACAACCCCGCACAGCGGCTGCGATGGCTTCCGCCAGTTCTGGAGCCAGAAAGCGCCGGTCGTAACCGATCACCACCGTTCGGCTGTTGAGACCTTCGGGGGCGCGATGGGCGAGCTCTTGAGCCGCGGCAGCGGCAACGGGCAACAACCGCTCAACCGTGATGTCGACGCCGGTGATCCCGCGCCAGCCATCGGTGCCGAACTTGATCGGAGCTGGACTCAGAGGGAGGGGAGCCGATGCCATGGCACAGCCTGCACTTCAGTGGATCTAGCAGCTGGCGGCCGTAGGGTCGGCGGATGGGTGACACCCCGGCTGCCGACAACGCTCTCACCGACCGGTTGCTGCGCAGTTGGCTGCGTTGCCGTCGCAAGGCTTGGCTCGATCGCCACGGGAATCCTGCCGAGCGGCGTTGGACGGCCCATCGCAATCTCCTGCTGGACGACCAGCAGCGCTGTTTTGTGGCTTTGCTCCCCCGCAAGCCTGGGCATGGCATCGCCGCCTGTGCTGCCGGAGCCGAGGCCGTGGTGGGTCTGCGCCTGAAGGGGCTTGGCCCATCCGGTGAGCCGTTGGAGGCACACCCTCCACTGCTGCGGCGGGTCAAGGGGCAGAGCCGCTGGGGTGACTTCGCCTATCAACCGGTGCTGGCCCGTCAGGGCCGCCGCACCACCCGGGAACATCAGCTGCCGCTGGCGTTGATGGCCCTGTTGCTTGAGCAGCATCAGCAGGGAGATGTTCCGTCGATGCTGGTGCTCGGCGGTGGTGGCCGGCGCCTCGAACAGGAGCGGCTGCATCTCTCCAGTGGTCTGCGCCGACAGCTGTCGGAGGGGCTCCGCAAACTGCGCTCTGACCTCGAGCGCCCGGTTCCTCCTCCGCTGGCCGCTGACCGGCGCAAGTGCTCACTTTGCAGCTGGCGTGTCGCCTGCAATGCCGTGGCGGCGGAGGAAGGGCATCTGAGCGAGGTCAGCGGCATCGGGGCCAAGCGGCGCGAGATGTTGCTGGAGCTTGGGATTCGCGGCTTGTCCGATCTGGCCGCGGCTGATCCGTTGCAGCTCGCCGAGCAGCTGCAGCGTTTTGGGGATCAGCATGCTGAGGTGGCCGCATCCCTGGTGGCTCAGGCCCGGGCGCAGCGGGATGGACGGGTGGAGCGTTTGGATGCCTCAGCGGCACTGCCGGAACTGCAGGACTGTCCTGGTGTGATGCTCTACGACATCGAATCCGATCCCGACGCCCGTCACGACTTCCTTCACGGTTTTCTGGTGTTGCCCAGAACCAAAAGCGGAAACTGGGATCTGGCATCCCTGGCGTATCACCCGATCCTGGCTCTGGCGGAGCATGGTGAAGCCCGTTGCTGGCTCCGTTTGCAACGGTTGCTGAATCGCTATCGGGGTTGGCCGATCCTCCACTACGGGGAGACAGAAAGCCTGGCCTTAAGGCGTATGGCTGAGCGGCAGGGTGCTGCCGAGGCCGAGGTGCTGCAGCTTCGTCAGCGGTTGGTGGATGTGCATGCCCGGGTCAGACATCACTGGCGCCTACCCCTGGCCAGTTATGGCCTCAAGGCCGTGGCTGTTTGGCAGGGGTTTCAATGGAGTCAGGCCGGTGTGGATGGGGCCAGGGCCCTGCTCTGGTGGCGGCAGTGGCAGGGGGAGGGCCCCGATCGACGCGGCACCAGGCATGGGCTGCGCTGGATCTTCGATTACAACCGCGACGACTGCCTGGCCACCTGGGCCGTAGCCGACTGGTTGCTTGAACAGGATCAGGCGTCGGGATCCTGAAACGCCTCAGGTTGACGGATCTGGAGCTGTTCTCCGTTGGGACCTTCCAGCGTTGGACTGGCCAGGCACTGGCGGCGCACCAGGGCCAGCCCAAGCCAAGTGCCATCGCGTTCGAGCGCACTGGTGATCACCCCGGCTCGCTCGCCGTCCAGCGTGAGCTTGGCGGCGGCCGCCAGCGGACTAGGGCAGCTCCAACAGCGCAGCTGTTGCTTCACCCCTGCCTGGCCGATGAGTTTGGCCATGGTCTCCTGGCCGAGGTAGCAGCCTTTCTCTGTGCTGACCTGAGCGGCAAGCCCAAGCTCCAGGGGGTTGGTCTTGCCATTGAGTTCACCGGGTCCCGGGGGGAATCCGCTTTGAAGCCGCCATTGTTCCAGAGCCGTCGCGGTGGCTGCTTCCCCTGATGCCCAGGTCTCCGGCAGGGCCGCATCAGGATCGCACCACACGGCTGCAGCCATGGGCTCGAGCCACTGCAGTCGGCGCAACTGGCCCAGGGGTTGGAGGCGAACCCGATCGGCTGGAAAGATCACTTGATCAAATCCAGCGTGAACGGCAGAGGCCTCTCCCGCCAGAACGATCACATCGGCCCCCTCTGCATCGAAACGAAGTTCCAGCACGGCCCGCAAGCGTCCCGTTGCGGTCAGCCAGCAGGTCTGAAGTAGATCCCCGGATTGGAGTGCGTTGAGGTCAGCACTGGTCTGCCCCTGAAGAAACTGGCGTGCTCCGCTGCCGTTCAAGCGCAGCCAGGGAACCTGGGCGTCCCAAAACAACTTGCTCATGCAGGCGTGAAGGCGGCGATTTCAGACAGCTTGAAAAGGCTAATCAGTTCAAGATTTTCAGCCGTCATCGCAGCGTCACCCCCTTCTTCCCGGTCGACGATGGTGACGACCCGCTCCACCTTGTAGCCGGCGTCGCGTAGCTGTCGAACCGCCTTGAGGGATGAGCCTCCTGTGGTGACAACGTCTTCCAGCACGGTGATGCGTGCCCCGGGGGCAGGGAGCGGACCCTCCAGCCAGGCTCCGGTGCCGTGGCCTTTGGCTTCCTTTCGCACGATCAGCGCATCAAGCTCCCGACCTCGATCGGCGGCGGCCATGGCAACACCGCTCACCAGTGGGTCTGCTCCGAGGGTGAGACCAGCCACGGCCAGTGCATCGGCCTCCACCTGGGTGAGCATCGCCCGGCTGATCAGCGCCAGGCCGGAACCGCTCAGGCTCACGGGTTTGCAGTTCACGTAGTGCTCGCTCTTGCGGCCTGAAGCCAGGATGAAGTCTCCGCGTCGGTAGGCCAGGGTGGCCAGACGGTTCAGCAGTTGCTCCCGCTCAGTCGGGACACTCGACGATTCAGACATGGGGCTGGCCGCGCTTCGCAGATGTCCTTAGTTTGCGCTTAGAGCTGATTCAACCGGTGCTGCTGCGGTCGTTCTTTGGTTCGAGTCTGCTTCTGCTCGCCGGCCCATCGGTGTTGGCGGGCCGTTGGTCTGCACCACCAGTGTTAAGGCGCCTGTGCCCGGCAGTGGTGGTGCTCCCGTCGAAGTCACGGTGTGCCACCCCATGGAGACCACCAGTGAGCTGGTCAACCGTCGCTTCTACACCTGGACCTCGCCCATGGCCCGGGGCGTGGACCCCCTGCATCAATTGACCGATGTTCTGGGGATCGCAGTTGGCGGCATCGAGGGGAATCGGGTCATGGGATTCGGCTTCCCCGACCAGACGCTGATCTGGGATGGGTCTGCACTTCAGAACACGACGGGAGCCCTGCTGGAGGAGCAGAGTCCGCCGCTGCCGATGCGAACCATGGATATCTCAAGCGGTTTCAACGGCAGCCTGGCGGCTACCGAGACCATCGAAGCCGTGCCGGATGCGCCCTCAGACGATTACTTCCCCGGCGTGACTCCCCTGTGGTAACACTCTCCCCATGGGGGTCTAGCAATCTGGTGAATGCAGCGAACTCATAATTCGCCTAAGGCGAGTTCGATCCTCGCGACCCCCATTCCCCCCTGTTGATGCGGCTTCTTCTGCTGGCTGTTCTGCTGGTTCTCCCGGCCTTCTTCGCGGCTACAGAGGTGGCCCTGCTGCGGCTACGACCCAGTCGCGTTGAAGTGCTCGTTGAGGAAGGGCAGGCTGGGGCCCGTTCCATCCAGCGTCTTCAGCGACGCCTGCGGCGCGCTCTGCTGGTGTCTCAACTGGGTGCAACCCTTGCTCTGGTGGCCCTTGGCTGGGCTGGCCGTGGTCTGGGTGGGCGGCTCTGGTCGGATGGGTCTGTGGGTGTCGCTTGGCGCGACACAGCCTTGTTCCTCAGCATCGTGTTGCTGGCCACGCTGGTGGCTGGTTTGCTGCCCAAGGCCTGGGTGTTGAACCGTCCGGAATCCTCGGCGCTTCGCCTGGTGCCGCTGCTGGAGGTGGTGATGCGCTGCCTGGCCCCACTCCTCAATCTGCTTGAGGCGCTGGCGGGCCTGTTGATGCGCCTGCTTGGCCTGGCTCCCCAATGGGATGTGCTTGTGCCAGCCCTTTCCGCTGGTGAGCTGGAAACCCTTGTGGAGTCTGGACGGGTCACGGGCTTGTTCCCGGATGAGAAGAACATCCTGGAAGGTGTCTTCGCCCTGCGGGACACCCAGGTGCGGGAGGTGATGGTGCCGCGCTCTGGGATGGTCACTCTGCCGGCCACGGTCCGTTTTGCGGAAATGATGGAGGCCGTGCATCACACCCGTCATGCCCGCTTTCCGGTGATCGGCCAGTCGTTGGATGACGTGCGTGGCGTGCTGGATCTCCGTCAGATGGCCGAACCGATCGCACGGGGTGAGCTCCAGGCCGATTCGTTGCTCGAGCCGTATCTCCAGCCTGCGGTGCCCGTGTTGGAGACCTGCACGCTGGCGGAACTGCTGCCGATGATCCGCAGCGGTCAGCCGCTCCTGCTGGTGGTGGATGAGCACGGCGGCACCGAGGGTCTGGTGACCGCAGCAGATCTCACCGGAGAAATCGTTGGTGATGAGGATCCCGCCGAGACCGATGAACCGGATCTGCTCGAAGAGAAGGACTGCCCTGGTGCCTGGCTGGTGGCCGGGGACCTGGAGATTTTCGAGCTCAATCGACAGCTCGATCTCGATCTGCCCGAGGCCGATGACCATCACACCCTGGCGGGCTTCCTGCTGGAGCGGCTCCAGCACATTCCGTCCGCGGGGGAAGGGCTTCATTTCAACGGCCTGCAGTTCGAGATCACAGCCATGGCAGGGCCGCGGATCGATCGGGTCAGGCTTGTTCTCCCCAGCTCAGAGTGAAGATTCTGACTGAAGGCCGATAGTCTTCCCCCAATCGACCTCCTGCGCTGATGTCTCCCGACCCCATGGTCCCAGTCAAGGTCGGGGTGATAGGCATCGGCAACATGGGCTGGCACCACGCGCGGGTGCTCAGCCTTCTGCGGGATGCTGATCTCGTGGGCGTCGCGGATCCGGATGCTGAGCGCGGCAAGCTCGCCACTGAGCAATTCGGCTGCCGCTGGTTCGCCGACTACAACACCATGCTCTCGGAGGTGGAGGCCGTCTGCATCGCGGTCCCCACGCTGCTGCACCATCCCGTCGGTCTGGCCTGCCTGCGTGCGGGTGTGCACGTTCTGATTGAAAAGCCGATTGCGGCCAGTCAGGACGAGGCCACTGCACTGATTGAGGCCGCTTCAGCGGCGGGGTGTCTGCTGCAGGTGGGCCACATCGAGCGGTTTAACCCTGCCTTCCGTGAGCTCACCAAGGTGGTGGCCAACGAAGAGGTGGTGGTTCTTGAGGCGCGTCGCCACAGCCCCCACTCCGATCGGGCCAATGATGTCTCTGTGGTGCTGGATCTGATGATCCATGACATCGACCTCGTGCTCGAGCTGGCAAAAGCTCCCGTGGTGCGGCTCGCCGCTGCCGGTGGTCGCAGTGCCGAAGGCCCGATCGATTACGTCAACGCCACGTTGGGTTTCGAGAACGGTGTTGTGGCCAGCCTTACGGCCAGCAAGATGAGCCACCGCAAAATCCGCAGCCTCAGTGCCCATTGCCGTTCGAGCCTGGTGGAGACGGACTTCCTCAACCACACCCTGCACATCCACCGCCGGGCCCACGAGTGGTACTCCGCTGATCACGGTGAGCTGCTGTATCGGAATGACGGCTTCATCGAGGAGGTGAGCACCACCTCGATCGAACCGCTCTATGCCGAGCTCGAGCACTTTCTGCAGTGCGTGCGCGGCCGGGAGACCCCTGCGGTGGATGGTCTTCAGGCCTCGCGGGCTCTCAAGCTGGCAGACCTGATCGAGCAGGCCGTTGAACACCCGGATACGGGAGCGCCCCTGTGCGCACCGATCTGAGGGCTTCCACTGGGATTACACCAGCCCCTGCTGTTCGGCCAGTTCCCGCAACGCCGTGACCTGCCAGCGTCGGCAGTCACCGGGTGAGGACCGATAAAACTGCCCCCAGGCCTGGGCCTTGTATTGCGGGTAGTTCTCTGGGCGAAGAGAGGGATGGCTCTGTTGCCAGCCGACCCTGACGGCATGACCGATCACCACGTCGAGGGCCAGCTCATCCTCGAAGCGCACCTCTGGATTGGCTTCGACAAAGGCCATCAGCGAAAGCAGGCATTCGCTGCAGAGTTGTCGGTATTCCGGTGCCTTGATCCGACTGAGCAAATGGTCGACCTGGGCGGCAAAATTGCGCTCCCCTGGCGTCTTCTCGAGGATGAGGCTGCTGTTAAGACGATTGCGCCGCTCCAGCTTGTCGCCAATCACCAGGCCGCGGCAGTGCTGCAGCAGCGACCAGATCCCGGCATAGAAATCGCGGGGAACTTTCTGGAAGGAACCCAGGCGGACGCGGTGTTGAAGCCAGTCCCCACCCCCCGGTGTTTCTTCCAGGGGGTCAGGCACTGACCACTGCACCCGGCCGCTCACGTGCAGCTGTTCGCCGCGTTGCAGGGCTGCTCTGGCATGGTCCACATCGGAGAGCACGGCGCGCAAGCGCTTGCGAATCGCATGGGGTGCTTCGCTGCAGAGGGCTTCAAAGGCTTCGTCCTGACTGAGCGTTTTCTCCACGGCCAGCTCTGATGTCAGCAGCAGCATCAGCTGCCCCAGCTGCAGGGTGAGGCTCCCCTTCAGCAGCGCTGGCTCCCGCCGCGCCACGCTGTCGAGGGCGAGCAGGAGTTCCTGTTCGAGCATGCATTCACGGCCGTCGATTCCGCTGGTGGTTTCAATCCGTTCGGCGATGGCGGCACTGTCCATCGGCTGACGCAGCCGGGAGTCGCCGGTGTAGTTGCGCCCCACCACCACCTGTTTCTGACGCACGAGAAGATCGGTGAGGGCATCTTCGAGTTGGGGATGCACCATTCCCATGGCGCCAGCACAGCGCCGCACCACATTCCAGTCCTCACAACGCAATCCCCGTTGATAGACCTCCTCAAGCAGGGTGCGCAGGGCCACCGGATGGCCCTCAGGGCTGCGTTGAATCCCCTGGGGGCCAAGACGCCGTTGCAGCAACTCGAGCACTTCCGCCTGTTCATGCAGCAGCGCACTGTTCCAGAGGCGCTGGCTCAATTGTTCGATCGGTGTGTCATCCAGCTCCTGCTCCTCTGCGGCGGTCAGATCCCGGAGATCGGTGGCGTCGCGCAGGAGCGGCTTGGCTGGCTCGGAGTATGGAACCGGTTTCTGTTGGAGCGGCGGCAGCTGCACCTCCTGCGCCTGATCCACCAGTTCACTGACGCAGCCCAAGCGGACGGGGATGCTTTCAATGACGCCGCTGCCGAGTTGCCGGGCCAGTTTGAGGATGACGTCGCGGTGCTGCTGCAGTGCTGCGTCGCGAATGGGGATCACCAGAAGGGGATGTCCCGTGCCGCGCCAGTGTCGTTGCAGCAGATGCAGCTCGTCCACAACGGTTTCCAGCAGCTCCTCCGGGTCATCGGCCAGATAGCTGCTGTCGTCTTCCAGCACGGACGGGGTGAACACCCTGATGGCGCCGTCCTGGCGGTAGACCCGAGCCGTGTCCTCGGTTTCCACCCGGTGCCCGGGGCGCCCAGTGAGCTCAAGCCGCGAATTGGTGCCGGCGGCTTTCAACCGTTGCTTCAGCTCGTCGGACGACTGCACGGAAACCACTGAGGTTGGGTCGATCGGCACCTCGGCGGCCAGCAGCGCCTGGCGCACGTCATCCGTCTCCGCAGCCATCGCCACCAGAACAGTCTCGGCGCCGAGTGGCTGCGGCTCCCTGCGGCAACAGGGGTCAATGTCCTCGGGACGGATCAGATCGTCCAGCAGCATTTCCCCGAGCCACACCAGGCTCTGGGTCCAGATCAGCGGCAGGTTGGTGTTGGCCACCCGCTCCTGGCTGCCTGGATTGAGCCGTTCCTGATCGACGGCACTGGCCGGCACCTGATAGAGCTCGGGGTAGAGACGTTCGCCGTCCTGTTCAACGGCCAGCGTCTTGAGCTGGCTGTGCAGTTGCCGGGCCTCGTCCCAGCGCCTTTCGCAGCAGGCGGTGACCAGTTCGAAGGCCAGAAACAACGGCCACTCCGACTCGATCCCTTCAAAGGCGGCGAGCTCCTCCGGTTCGTAGTGCAGGCGGTTGACGTCTTCCACCGCCGTCTGGTGACCATCCCGGAGGAAGCGTTTGTAGCCATAGGAACCGCCGAGTTCCCGTCGAATCCGACGGCCGGTGCGCTCCACCAGGGCGGCATCCTCCACGGCCCAGGCGGGATAACCAATCACTGAGAGGCAGGCACTGTCTGCTTCCTTGCTGGCGGATTCCCGCGGCAGGAGCCCTTGCAAGGCCCGCCGGAGCCGTGCGATGGCCCCCTGGGGAATCAGCAGGATGCAGCTGCCGTCGCCATGGGGGCCGTAGAGGTCAACCCCATCCAGGGCCTCCAGGGCGGCTTTGGCCATGCCGATGGAGCTGGCATTGCGCTCCGGCAAACCATGGTTGCCTTTGTCGCCCCGTTCCCAGATCCCGTAGTCGGGAGTGCGGTAGGCCCTGGCGATGTAGTGCACCAGGTTTTGAAGGAAATCCACTTCATCACGGCTTTGCACCACCGCGCAGCCGCCCTTGGTCAACTGCGCCAGCTGCAGCAGAAACAGGGAGGTGGCATCGAGTTGGAGATGTCCCCAGGCGTCGTCAGCCACCACCGGCTCGCCGGTGCAGCTGTCGTATTTAGCGTGAAGGGCGTCGACGGGGTTAAGGCTCTCTTTGAAGCGCTCCACCTTCTCGGCCTGCCGCATCATCGAGCGCATCAGGCCGCGCATGAGGGCCACCACCCGCTGCTCCAGCTCCCAGGCGCGCAGGCTGTTCTGCCCCTGCTGACGGCGGTGGGCCAGGGCCAGTCCCCAGACACACTGCACCGAATAGACGCAGTCCCGCACCCAGGCATCGCCGTAGTTGCCATGGATGGTGTGCGCGGTGCTGGCGGGGAGCAGGCCGCTGATCGGGTCCTGCCGATCGAGAACCACCCGTTGGATGGATTGATCCAGACGCTGAAGGGTCGTGGCGTGGTTCTGCGGAAGGGTTTCCGTCGTCGTCACAACCATGCCCTCATCCATTACCGCCCCTAAATTCTCCAACGCAGCCCCACGGCCATGGACTCTGTCAGCACCGCCCCCGATGACCGTCGCCGCTGCCAGGTGCTCGGTGTGCCTGTGGATGCCTGCCGTGATGTCTGTGCTGCTGCACTCGGTCTGCATGCCCGGGGCGGCGGACGCATCGTCACCCTCAACGCTGAGATGACGATGTCGGCTCGGGCCGATGCCGCTCTGGGGCAGGCGATCGGAACCGCTGATCTAGTGATCCCGGATGGAGCGGGAGTGGTCTGGGCCCTGGGCCGTCAGCAGATCCGGGTTGTCAAAACTGCGGGCATCGAACTGGCCTGGACCTTGCTCGAGTACGCCGCCGCCCACCAATGGCGTGTGGCGTTGGTGGGTGCATCACCTGAGGTGATGGCAACGCTGCGTGCGGAGTTGCCGCAACGCATCCGTGGCCTCAACCTGGCGCTCGCGGTGGATGGTTATCAAGCTCCCGAGGCCTGGCCGGGCGTTGAAGCTCAGCTCAGGGCGTTGAAGCCTGATCTCGTTCTGGTGGCCCTGGGGGTGCCGCGCCAGGAAACTTGGTCCGAACGCGTGGCGGCCGGCCAGCATGGATTGTGGATGGGTGTCGGCGGCAGTTTTGACGTCTGGGCCGGCATCAAAAAACGTGCCCCCGGCTGGATGTGCCGGATGCAACTTGAATGGCTGTATCGGCTCATGCAGGAGCCATCACGCTGGCGACGCATGCTGTCGCTGCCAGCGTTTGCTCTGAAGGTGATCCGGATGGGCTGAGGCTTCAGCGGAAGCCCACAGAGGCCTGCCAAACGAAGGCAAGCAGCAGGAAGAAGACCGGGATCAACGGAAGAATGTCGATCAGCGGGGAGAAGGCCTGATAGGCCTCGGGCAGCTGTGCCAGCAGGTCGAGGGTGAAGGCGGCCATCCCTTGCATCAAAAAGGCGTTGGGCTGGACGCTACCACGTGTGATGGGCTGGCGAGTCTGGCTCCCAGGGAGCGAAATCCTCTGAAAAACAGCCGTCGCGAATGGCTTGTGCCATGGCCGAGGTGAAACGCACCAGATGGGTGATGTTGTGAATGCTCAACAAGGTGAGGCCCAGAAGCTCTTCGCTGCGAATCAGGTGATGCAGGTAGGCCCGGGTGTGCCCGGTGCAGGCCACGCAGGAGCAGCTCGGATCCAGGGGGGTGTGGTCGTGGCGGAAGCGTGCATTGCGCAGGTTCCACCGTTCACCGTCCACCAGGGCGGTGCCATGACGGCCGAGTCGAGTGGGCAAGACGCAGTCGAACAGGTCGATCCCGTTGGCCACGGCAATGGCCATCTCGCGCAGGGTGCCGATACCCATCAAGTAGCGCGGTTTGTGTGAGGGAAGCAGGGGCGTGACATCGCGCACGATGCGATGCATCTCCTCAGCGGGCTCACCAACGCTGACGCCACCGACGGCAATGCCCGGCAGATCAAAGGAGGCGACGGCCATGGCACTCTCCCGCCGCAGATGGGGGAAACAGCCGCCCTGAACGATGCCGAACAGCGCTTGATCCTCGCGGGTGTGGGCTGTGACGCAGCGCTCGAGCCAGGCATGGGTGCGGCGACAGGCATCGATGACGTCGTTCTCCGTCGCCGGATAGGGCGGGCACTGGTCGAAGGCCATGGCCACATCCGCCCCGAGGGCCATCTGGATCCGGGTGGCATGTTCCGGGGTCATGTCGATGGTGCGTCCATCGCGGGGGTTTCGGAACACCACCCCACGGTCATCGATCTTGTTCAGGTCTCCCAGGCTGAACACCTGAAAGCCGCCGGAGTCGGTGAGCATCGGGCCGTTCCAGCCCATAAACCGGTGCAGGCCACCGGCCGCCGCCACGATCTCCTCCCCCGGTTGCAAGTGCAGGTGGTAGGAGTTCGAGAGCACCATCTGGGCTCCCGTGCGCCCCAGCTGCTCCGTGCTGATGCCCTTGACGGTGGCCAGGGTTCCCACCGGCATGAAGCGTGGTGTGTGCACCGGCCCATGCGGGGTCTCAAAGGTGCCGCACCGTGCTGATGTGTTGGCGCAATGCGCGTTGATCTCGAAGCCGAACACGACTGATCCGCCCCTGCATTGACCCTACGGTGAGGGCCGATTGCATCCCTCGCGCCATTCCCAGGATCGTTCCGCCCTGGCTTTCCGATCTGGCGGGAGCCTGGATCTTCTACACAGTGCTGCCCGCATGGCCCTGGCCGCAGCCCTCGTTTCAGCGCATTGCCCGCTTCGCCCCCTGGATGGGGCTGCTGATCGGTGCGTTGCAGGGGCTGCTCTGGATTGGTCTGTCCAGGCTCTCCTGGCCTCCGGCGGCCTGTGCCCTTTGCGTGGTGGCTCTCGGCATCCAGCTCAGTGGTGGCTTGCACCACGACGGCCTGATCGACACGGCGGATGGCCTCGGGGCGCCAGCGGAGCGGCGGCTCGAGGCGATGGAGGACAGCCGGGTGGGCGCGAGTGGTGTGCTGGCTCTCGTGATAGTGCTGCTGCTGCAGGTTGCGGCATTGATCCAGTTGGGGGGGCAGGCCCCGCTCGGGCTCTGCCTGGCGGCGTTCTGGGCCCGGGTGGCACCGCTCTGGGCCATGGCACGTTTCGACTACCTCCGCGCGGATGGAACCGCGGCGTTTCATCGCGAGCACGGCAGGCCGCTCTGGGATGCCCTGCCCTCACTTCTGGTGGTGTTGGTGTTGGTTGGTTGGGTGGGGGCTATGCCCCTTCTCCTGGGGGGCGTGGTGGCGATCCTTGTCGCCCAGAGCCTTGGGCGACGATTGGGGGGGCACACCGGTGACAGCTATGGAGCAGCTCTTGTGCTCACCGAGATGGTCACGTTGTTGGGTCTGGCCTTGCTCCTGCCGGCCAGCTGAGGACGAATGCATTGCCCTGAGTGGGCAGATCCGGAACGATCGTGGAAGGCTCCACGCAGAGCGTGAGCTTGCGGCCCTGCTGCTCCGCCAGGGAGCGTGCAAGGGCGAGCCCAAGGCCGGTGCCCGCCCGGTCCTGTCCGGTGGACCCTCGTGCTCCCCGCTCGAAAATCAGGTCGCGCTCCTCCAGGGGGATCGGCGGCCCGTTGTCCCAGACGCAGAGCCCATCGGGCAACAGGCATAGCCCCACGCTGCAGCCCGCTGGGCTGTAACGGAAGGCATTCTCAAGCAGGTTGGCGACGATCTCCGCGATCGTTCCGTCCTGGGACGGTTGATCAATCCACTGGGGCCACAGGTCTGGCCCCCGCCAGGGTCGGCCTTGCAGGCTTGCCGTCGCTTCCGCCCGCTCCAGCAGTGGCATCAGCAGGGTTTGCATGGTGGCCTCACCTTCGGCAGGCCCTGGGGGCAACAGGGTGGGGCCAAGGGGGTCCTGTGCGGGGAGACGTTGTTGCCCGAGGCCATCGAGCACGTCGATGTACTGGCCGAGTTGGCGTTGTTCCGAGAGCATTCCCTCCACGAGTGGGCGGTGGGAGCTGTCGTCTTCGAGCCGCCGCAGCAGCAATTGGGCGTAGGTGCGCAGGGCAGCCAGTGGATTGCGCAGCTGATGCACGAGGGTGCGCAGCTGATCGTTTTGTTGGCTGAGTTCCTGGCGAAGTTGCAGGCATTCCAGGTCACGCCCCAGGGCGTGGCTGATGGCGGCGGCACTGCGCCGCATCCGTTGGTCCAGGGTCAGCGTCCAGCTCCGCTGCGGATCCAGGTCCGCGCGCAGGGCACCCAGGATCAGACCGGCATCCTGGAGGGGGTACCAGCGCCGACTCTCGTGCGGCAGGCGCAGGTTCGGGTCTGCGTCGGCAGGGGGAAGCGATCGTTCATTGGCTGACCATTGCCGGATCAGCAGCAGTGGCGGGCCTTGCTGATTGGGTGGCGCACTGACGTACAGCCCCAGATGCTGGATGCCTTCTTTGGCGGTTAGATCAACCAGCTGTTGATCGGTGAAATCGAAGAATCGATCGGTGAGCTGCATCAGTTCCGGACGATCAATTCAGGCGCTTGGTCAAGCCTGCGCCAGGGGGACTTGAAAAATCTGGGAAAAGTCTTAAGATCCTCTTATCGACCGAGGCGCTGTTCACCATGAACAGACGCCCGCCAGCTCTCACAACGGTTGCAATTGCTTCGCAACCAAAGCTACAGCAGAGGTTGCAGTGTCCTCCGCTGGTTTCCGCTTGGGTGTTGGTGTCCTGCCGGTGATTGTGGTGTGTCTGCAATTGCCCCGACGCTTCCCTTGCGTCTGGCGCTTTCGCGCCGACGGCACCTGTTTGTTCTGACGATCCACCCCGTTCTTCCTTTCGTACCGGAGCCCTTCCATGTCCAAGAAGCGCAAGCGCATTAGCCGTCGTCGCCTGGCAGGTCAGCGGGTCCTGGCCCATGTGCCAACCCATCACCTCGAAACCGGTGAGTACAAGCCCGTGACGGCCGCTCGTCGTTACATCGCTGAGGGTGGACTGGTGCCTCCGGCGTTGCTGAATGTGCGCCGCAATGAGCACACCACCGACCGCTTCTTCTGGGGTGAGAAAGGTCTGTTCAGCGCTCAATACGCCGAAGAGAACCATTTCCTCTTCCCCTCATTGCGCACGATTGTCGATTCCATCGGTGAAGACAAGCTCTTCGAGGGGCTCGAGCTTGGCGCTGATGATTGGGAGGAAATGGAGGAGTACGAATACGCCTTCGTTTGATCAGGCGTTCTCCAGAACACGCTCGATAAACATCAGGATCGGCTTCACCGTCTCATCAGGGATGGTGTGGCCGTTTTTGAATGGAATTGTCTGGCATTGATCGGGCTGCAACTGCGTAGCGATCGACTGCATGGCCTGGAACGGCACCACGGGATCGTCTGAACCATGCATCAGCAACACAGGGGGGTGTTGCTGGGGCGGAGCCCAGTTGGGGTGTGGATAGCCGCTGCAGCTGATCAGCCCTGCGATCGGCAGGGCGCAGCCTCCCTCCAGGGCCATGGCTCCCCCCTGGGAAAAGCCGAGCACCACTGTGCGTTCGAGTCCAAGGCCTGAGCTGCTCAGGCCCTGAAGTTGAGCCTTGAGGCGCTCAACGGCCGCGGGCACGGCATCCCACTGTGCTGGGAACAGGCCGTACCACTGACGCCCTCCCGGTTGGTCGGGATGGAGCTCAGGAGCCTCCAGGCACACCACATCAAGGGTCTTGGAACACTCGCCCGCCAGGCGATCGCCCAGGGGTTTGAGATCCTCTCCGTTGGCTCCCCAGCCGTGGAGCAGCACCAGCCGGCCATCCATGGGGCATGAGCATCACTGCTGCGTAGGTTGGCTCACGACCCAGTCACGACCCTTCGATGGCTCCTGTCGCTCTGCTGAGTGTTTCCGATAAGTCCGGGCTGGTGCCCTTGGCGGAGGCCCTGCATCGGACCCATGGCTATCAGCTGCTCTCCAGTGGGGGCACGGCCAAGGTGCTCGAGCAGGCCGGCCTTCCGGTGACCCGTGTGTCGGAGCACACCGGGGCTCCAGAAATTCTTGGCGGTCGTGTGAAAACGCTCCATCCAAGGGTGCATGGCGGGATTCTTGCCAAGCGGGGTGACGCGTCCCACCAGGCTGATCTTGAGCAGCAGAACATCGCCCCCATCGATGTGGTGGTGGTCAACCTCTATCCCTTCCGCGAGACGATTGCTCGGCCTGACGTCACTTGGGATCAGGCGATCGAGAACATCGACATCGGAGGCCCTGCCATGGTTCGGGCGGCCGCCAAAAACCATGCTGATGTGGCTGTTCTCACCAGCCCTGACCAATACGACCGTCTGTTGACCGCCATGGCGGAGTCGGGCGGGAGCGTGCCTTCGGAGCTGCGGCGCCAACTGGCCCTGGAAGCGTTTCAGCACACGGCGTCGTACGACACGGCGATCAGCCGCTGGATGGCCGACCAAACCGCTGCAGAAGATAGCCCCTGGCTGGAGGCGGTGCCGCTGCGGCAGACCCTGCGGTACGGAGAAAATCCCCATCAGAAAGCGCGTTGGTTCAGCCATCCCAAACAGGGTTGGGGTGGTGCGATTCAGCTGCAGGGCAAGGAGCTGAGCACCAACAACCTCTTGGATCTCGAGGCGGCTCTCGCCACAGTGCGGGAGTTCGGCTACGGAGCCGATGGTTCCGCTCCGGCCTTGCAGCCTGCCGCCGTGGTCGTCAAGCACACCAACCCCTGCGGTGTGGCGATCGGAGCTTCGATTCCTGCTGCACTGACGCGTGCCCTGGATGCCGATCGGGTGAGTGCCTTCGGCGGCATCATCGCCATCAATGGTGTGGTGGAAGCTACGGCGGCCCGTGAGCTCACCAGTCTGTTTCTGGAATGCGTCGTGGCACCGGGCTTCACGCCCGAGGCACGGGAGGTGCTGGCGGCCAAAGCCAATCTGCGCCTGTTGGAACTGGCTCCGCCGGCCATTGACCTGGCCGGCCCCGATCACGTGCGCAGCATCCTGGGTGGTCTCCTGGTTCAGGACCTCGATGACCAGGCGATCACCCCGGCCGACTGGACCGTGGCCAGCCAGCGGCCGCCCACGCCGCAGGAAAAGCAGGACCTGGAATTTGCCTGGCGCTTGGTGCGTCACGTTCGCTCCAACGCCATCGTTGTGGCCAAGGATGGCCAGAGCCTCGGTGTGGGTGCTGGTCAGATGAATCGTGTGGGCTCAGCGCGGATTGCGCTGGAGGCTGCGGGTGACAAAGCCCAGGGGGCTGTTCTGGCCAGTGATGGTTTCTTCCCGTTTGACGACACGGTGCGTCTGGCCGCCAGCCACGGCATCACCGCCGTGATCCATCCCGGTGGGAGCATGCGCGATTCCGATTCGATCAAAGCTTGCGATGAGCTCGGCCTGGCGATGCAGCTCACGGGGCGCCGCCATTTCCTGCATTGACGCTGGTGGGGGCCGCCGGCCCCCTAGCCTCGCGGCACTGAAGAGTCCCCTTCAATGCTCGCCACCCTCCCCTTCAGCCTCAATTTCGCTCACCCCCTAGCAGAGTGGGGCCTGCTCGCCGTTGGTGGTTGGGCTCTCTACCTGGGGATCAAGGCCAAGAAAACGCGCACCGGTACCCCAGAACAGCGCAAAGAACTGGTGCCGAAAAAGTTCGCCCAGCGGCACTACCTCTGGGGCAGCATCCTGCTGGCCGTGATGACCCTCGGGACCCTGGGTGGCATGGCGGTCACCTATCTGAACAACGGCAAGTTGTTTGTCGGTCCGCACCTGCTGGTGGGTCTGGCCATGACCGGGATGATCGCCGTTGCCGCCTCGCTCTCACCCCTGATGCAGCGGGGCAATGTGATTGCGCGTAAGGCTCATGTGGGCCTGAACATGGGCATGCTCACGCTGTTCCTCTGGCAGGCCGTCAGCGGCATGGAGATCGTCAACAAGATCTGGACCAACCGCTGAAGATTCTTCAGAAGGCTGCCCGCTGACGCGGTGGGCAGCTCAGACCATGGGCGGCGTGGAAATCTTCCTGGACCTTCCAGGTGAGCCGTCGTGAAATCTGACGGACAATCTGCTTGAGCAGATGATCACCACTGCTCTGGACCAACTGATCCGGGAGCATGGTGATCACCTTGGGCAGACGGATCCAGACCTTCAGATCCAGATCCCACTGGACTGAAGTGTGTTCCTGTTCGGAGATCAGGCGCATCCCTGCGCGGAAGTCGACGTCGTAGTGATGGCGCAGGGCGAGCGACTTCGGCACGGTTCGAACGGTTTCGATGCGATAGATCCCTTCCTGCTGTGGCAGCAGTCGCAGAGCGATCGTTGGCTCCACCTCAAAGCCGAAGTTGCCGAACCGCCCCAGGGTCAGGCTGTAGGACTGCCGATCGATGGCCTCGACCTGCATCGGGCTGGCGCAACGTTCAAACCAGCTCTGATGGTCATCCAGGTAGCGAGCTACCACCGCTCGGGGCGCCAGCATCTGCATCGAATCCTCGAAGTGGCTGCTGTAGCAGCGCACTTGCGGGTCGGCACCGTGAAGCTGATTGTCGGTTTCAGTGGGCGACAAGACCGTCACGGATGGGGAGCTGCCGGCGGAGGGCGATTAAAGATGAACCAATGTAAAGCTCTCTGCGCTTCAGTTTTCGCTCAATTGCATCAGTTTTTCGATCACCTCTTCCACCGCCCGATCCGGGGTTGAGGCACCGGAGGTGATTCCCACCCGCACGGGGCCTTCAGGCAGGAAATCGCCCTCACGACGGAGTTCGGCTGCCAGTGGTTTGTGCTCGATCGAATTGCTGCCGACGTCGATGCGCTCGGGCGTGTCGATGTGGAAAGAGCGAATCCCACGGCTGACGGCAATCTCCTGAAGGTGGGTGGTGTTGGAGGAGTTGAAACCACCGATCACCACCATCAGGTCCAGAGGTTCATCCACCAGGGAGAACATGGCGTCCTGACGCTCCTGGGTGGCATCGCAGATGGTGTTGAAGGCCAGGAAGTGGTCGTTGAGCTGGGTGGGACCGTATTTGCTCAACATCGTGCGTTCGAACAAGCGGCCGATCTCTTCCGTTTCGCTCTTCAGCATCGTGGTCTGGTTGGCCACGCCCAGACGTTCGAGGTCCCGATCGGGATCGAACCCTGGAGAGCAGGCTTTGGCAAACCGTTGAATGAAGTCATCTCGGTCCCCGTTGCCGAGGATGTAATCCGCGACGTACTGGGCTTCCTCCAGATCGAGCACCACCAGATAGGTGCCGGCAAATGAGCTTGTGGCCAGTGTCTCCTCGTGCTTCACCTTGCCGTGAATGATCGAGGTGAAGGTGTGCTTCTTGTGCTTCTCGACGGTGTTCCAAACCTTGGAGACCCAGGGACAGGTCGTGTCAACGATGTGGCAACCCCGTTCATTCAGCAGCTGCATTTCCTGAACGGTGGCACCAAAGGCCGGCAGGATCACCACATCACCGGAGGTGACACCTGAGAAGTCCTTCACTCCCTGTTCGACAGGGATGAACTGCACATCCATTTCCCTGAGGTGATCATTCACGGAAGGGTTGTGAATGATCTCGTTCGTGATCCAGAGACGCTCGCTCGGGTAGTGCTTGCGGGTCTCGTAGGCCATCGCCACAGCCCGTTCAACACCCCAGCAGAAGCCGAAGGCTTCCGCCAACCGGACGTTGAGCCGGCCGTGTTCCAGTCGGTAGCCGTTGTCCCGGATCGTGCCGATCAGGCCGCTCTGGTAGGCCTGCTCAAGGCTCTCCGCTACTTCCTCGGCGCGCCCGAAGCCTCGCCGGTTGTAACGCTCGGAATGGTGGAGGGAGCGCTTGAAGGCGTGGGTGTCCATGGAGGGCGCTGGAGTGGGGCAACTCTATGTGGCCTGAAGCGCTGCTTCAGGCAGTAAAAAAGCCCGGCCATTCGGCCGGGCTTGAGAACAGCAACAGATCGACGCGGAATCAGTTGTTGGTGGTGGAGAAACCGGCGTAGGCCTCCATGCCGTGTTCGCCGATGTCCAGACCTTCGGACTCTTCCTGTTCGGTGACGCGGATGCCGCCGAAGAGGGAGCCGATGATCTGCCAGGCGATGAAGCAGGTGACCACGGTCCAGATGGCATAGGCAGCAGCACCCAGAGCCTGGATGCCGAGCTGGTCGATGCCGCCGCCGACCAGAAGGCCGAGGCCGGAGCCGTCGCCCTGGACGTCGTATCCCCAGAGACCGATCACGATCGTGCCCCAAACTCCGCACACACCGTGTACGGAGAAGGCGCCGACGGGGTCGTCAATGCCTGCGGCATCGAGAGCGGCAACGGAGAAGACGACGATGATGCCGCCCACCAGACCAGCCACCCAGGAACCCGTCAGGGTGAGGTTGCCGCAACCGGCAGTCACGCTCACCAGGCCGGCCAGGATGCCGTTGATGATCATGGTGAGGTCAGGCTTTTTGGAGGTGATCGTGGAGATCACCGTGGCGCCGATGGCACCACCGGCAGCACCGAGGGTGGTGGTGACGGCCACGTAGGGGACCCACTGGTCCATGGCCAGCTGGGAACCGGGGTTGAAGCCGTACCAGCCGATCCAGAGGATCAGGGCGCCAAGGGTGGCGATGGACATGTTGTGACCAGGGATGGCCTGAACCTTGCCGTCGACGTACTTGCCGATGCGGGGTCCAAGCAGCATGGCGCCGACGAGGCCGGCCCAGGCGCCAACGGAGTGAACGATCGAGGAACCAGCGAAATCGATGAAGCCCATTTCGCTGAGCCAACCACCGTTCCACTGCCAGCTACCGGCAATCGGGTAGATGACTGCGGTGAGCACCAGGGCGAAGATCACGAATTCGCCGAACTTGATACGCTCAGCCACAAGACCTGAAACGATCGTGGCTGCGGTTCCGGCGAAGGCCGCCTGGAACAGGAAATCAACGGTGGGAACCAGGCCGGCTTCGCTGATGGTCTCAGCAGTGACGGTCGGGTCGAAGAAGAGGCCCCCGAAATACAGCCAGCCGCCAATGACGGAGTCGCCGTACATGAGGGAGTAGCCCACAAACCAGTAGGCGGTCACCGCGAGGGCGAAAACGAACAGGTTCTTGGCGAGGATATTGACGGCATTCTTTTGCCGGCACATGCCGGCTTCGACCATGGCGAAGCCGGCGTTCATGAAGATCACCAGGATGGTGGCGACCAGAAGCCAGAGGTTGTTGGCCAGGAAAGCGGCGGAGAGCTCAGGAAGCTCTTCGGCTTTGGCCGACAGGGTGAAGATGCCAAGGCCCATCAGCGCCAGGGGCGCGCAGGCGAGCCAGGTCATGGCGCGATTGGAGCTGAAGCCCCGGATGCTCTTCAGGAGCAGCATCGGGCCTTCCAGGAGGCTGGCCTCCTGCAGGGTTTTGCGCCGCCTTTGCGGTGGCGCGTGGAATGCAGTTGTCATGAACGAGGGTGCAGAGCTGCGTGAGGCATCTGGAAATGTTCCCAGATGAACACACCCACCGTGCCCTGCGATGGCTCAGTTCCTTGTTCGATCTGCTACCAAAATCAATCTAGGTGGACTAGGCGTGTCCCCTGCCAGTGCACCGCATCGGCGCTGAAGCTGAAGCAGCACGGCAGAACTTCCACTCCGCTGTTGGTGGCCTGACGAAACAGCTCCCCGTAGCGCGGATCGGCGCTGTCACCGGGAGCAAAGGCAGTCACGTCCGGCCGGCTGAGGCAGGGCACCAGCACTGCACGCGCGTCCGGAAGGAGCCCCATCAGCTCAATCAGATGCTTCTGCCCCCGTTCGGTCACCGTGTCGGGGAACAGGGCCGTGCTGCCGTCGGTCCAGGTGGTGTTCTTCACCTCCAGGTAGATCGGTCGTTGATCAGGGTTCTGCGCGGATGGCGTCAGCAGGAGGTCGATCCGGCTGCGTTTGTTCGTGCCGTAGGCCACTTCAGCGCGGATCCCCTCAATGCCCCCGAGCTGGGCCGCCAGGCACCCCGCTTCGACCGTGGCACGAATCAGTCGGTTGGGCAGGGCCGTGTTGATGCCCACCCAGCAAGGTTGGCCATCGGCGCCTGGCACCTCGGCTTGCTCCCAGGTCCAGGCCAGCTTGCGTTTGGGGGAGGGGGCGTAGCGCAGACGCACCCGTTGGCCAGGGATCAAGACTCCTGTCATCGGGCCGGTGTTGGCGCAATGGGCGGTGACGGTCTCACCGCTGCTCAGCTCCACATCGGCCAGGAAGCGTTTGTAGCGCTTCAGCAGCACACCCTCCGTTAGGGGTTCAAAGCGCAGCAGGGCATCGCCCGGAGAGGGAAGGCCAGTCATGGCAGCAGCCGAGATTGGCCCATGGTCTCGTGTGGTGCCTCCACAATGCGCCCAATGCTGGGGGCCGAATGGCGCGTTCACTGAAGGGGATCGCACTGGTGGTGACCCTCGGCACCTTGCTGAGCAAGGTGGGTGGCCTGATTCGGCAGCTGGTGATCGCAGCGGCCTTCGGGGTGGGCGCGGCCTATGACGCCTACAACTACGCCTATGTACTGCCTGGATTTCTGCTGATTCTGCTCGGGGGGATCAATGGCCCCTTCCACAGCGCCATGGTGAGCGTGCTGAGCCGGCGCCCCCGGGCTGAAGGGGCGCACATCCTTGCGGCGCTCAACACCAGCGTCAGTGCTCTGTTGCTCCTGGTCACCATCGTTCTGGTGCTGGCGGCGGATCCTCTGATCACCCTTGTGGGCCCTGGCCTTGCCCCCGAGCTTCACGCCATCGCACGGGTCCAGCTGCAGGTGATGGCGCCGATGGCGCTGCTGGCGGGGCTGATCGGGCTCGGCTTCGGGTCCCTCAACGCCGCCTACGAATTCTGGATCCCTGCGATTTCACCGCTGATGTCCAGCGGGGCCTTGATCCTGGGGGTGGGACTGCTCTGGTGGCAGCTCGGCGCTGATATCGCCTTGCCGTCCGCCGCCATGACAGGTGGTGTGGTGCTGGCCTTGGCCACGTTGGTGGGGGCCTTGCTGCAGTGGTTGATCCAGCTGCCGGCGTTGATCCGGCAGGGGTTGGCCCGTTTCCAACTGGTCTGGGACTGGCGGCACCCGGGAGTGCGGGAGGTGTGGCGTGTGATGGCGCCGGCGACGTTGTCGTCCGGAATGCTTCAGATCAATGTGTTCACGGATCTGTTTTTCGCCTCCGGCATCGTCGGTGCGGCGGCGGGTCTGGGGTACGCCAATTTGCTGGTGCAAACCCCTCTGGGCCTGATCTCGAATGCACTGCTGGTGCCCTTGCTGCCCACTTTTTCCAGGCTCACGGCTCCTGAGGATCGTCCGCAGCTGATCGATCGGATCCGACAGGGGTTGATGTTGTCTGCGGCATCGATGATCCCCCTGGGGGGACTGTTCATTGCTTTGGGTGGCCCCATCGTCGCCTTGGTGTACGAGCGTGGTGCCTTCGATGCATCAGCCGCACAGCTGGTGACGGGCCTGTTGATGGCCTATGGCCTCGGCATGCCGGCTTACCTCGGCAGGGATGTGCTGGTGCGCGTCTTTTATGCCCTTGGCGATGGAACGACGCCTTTTCGGATCTCGCTGGCGGGGATCGGTCTGAACGTGGTTTTTGACTGGCTGCTGGTGGGTGGTCCGACCCCTTGGGGGAATCAGTCGCCGTTCAATTTCGGCGCGCCAGGGTTGGTGCTCGCCACGGTTGCCATCAACCTGCTCACCTGCCTCGCCCTGTTGGTGGGTCTGCAGCAACAGGTTGGAGGCCTGCCGCTGCGGCGCTGGGGGATGGACCTGATGCGGCTTGCCATCGCCGGAGTTCTGGTAGCGGGGGGTGCAGGAATCCTGGTGACCGTTGTGCCTTGGCCGGCAGGGTTGCTGGGCCTAGTGCTGCAGGTGTCTGCTCCTGGCCTGCTGGGTTTGGCCTTGTTTGCCTTAATCGGTGCACAACTCAAGGTGCCGGAGGTGCGTGAGGTCACGCAGTTGGTGGTGGGCCGGTTCAGGGCTCGCTGAGACGAACATCCAGCTCTTCACGCACCTGAATCGGAAGTTCCAGTTGCTCGCGACCCACGAGTTGCGGGCCCTGAACAGACACGATCCGTGCCTCGATCCCAAATTCTTTAAAGGCGGTTTCCAGTTCCTGGATCAGGGCTTTTTCAACCTGAGCCTCCGCGTCCACGACCCGACCAATCAGCCGTTCACCAAGGCGGCCGATGCGTTGGCGCACCAAATCTCTGGAGTTGGTGACTTCAATGATCAGCACACCAACCGCTGCGGATGGACTGCAACCTTATCTGCAGTACGGCTCGAGGATCTCTTCAAGATCTCTCAGCTGGGCGGGGGGAATCAGCTTGGAGAGCGGGAGCTGACTGGCGCCTCCTGCCAGGGGCACCTTGACCGCGTCAAGGGCCTGCCGGGCCGCTACTTCAGCACCTTGATTGACGCGGGCACTGCATTCAATCGCCAGGGCTGAGGCCAGGTCGGCATCGCCGAGGTAAAGATGCCAGCCGCTGATCTGCACGTAGAGGCGGTCAGCCAAAGCACTCTGAAGGTCCTGCAGGTCACTGGCGGAGAGGGACATCAGCCCGGAAGGATCGAGGAGTGGATTGCATCCATGCTGGCTTTATTCCTCCGGCTTGGGGCGCTGAAGAATCACCCAGATCAATTGGCCCAGCCACAGGCTTGCCCAGAGGCTGGTGACCCAGGTCAGGCTCCCTTCGGGAAAGGGGTGGCGCATCTCCTGCAGAAACCAGCCGCCGCTGTTCACCGCGGCGAACACGCCGCCATGCAGGCACAGGTTCACGATGCGTTCGAAATGCCGGTAGGTCGGATCCTCAGAGTTGGCGGGGCCATACCAGCGGATCGGCATTGCTCAGGCTCAGAAACACCTGAATCTTGACGCGGCCCGCACCCAGTTGACGAGCGGACCCTCGATGGGGTCTGATGGTTTGGCGCAAGCGCTTGTAGCTCAGCGGATTAGAGCATCTGACTACGGATCAGAGGGTCGGGAGTTCGAATCTCTCCAGGCGCGTTTCAACTGCCCCCGGCGGGCAGTTTTTTTTTGGTTGATCGCTCGGGCTGATCGCTGCGGTTTCTTACGATTGGTCAAAGCTTTACTGACATTTCATGGGCCAGATTTCTGGACGCGCCATCGACGCTGATCTGGCTCAGTCGGATCCGGATATCGCCGCTTTCATCAATCAAGAAC
>Ga0189275_100202_pt1 | contig 66426 bp, 62 predicted proteins | sample N19A6minimetaG_FD_130329 | JGI IMG/M metagenome (GOLD analysis project Ga0189275, IMG submission 130329) | Marine microbial communities from the Costa Rica Dome - N19 A6 mini metaG | ecosystem: Environmental > Aquatic > Marine > Oceanic > Photic zone | place: Costa Rica: the Eastern Pacific...
CCGCACCATCCGTATCCCGGTGCACATGATCGAGACGATCAACAAGATCGTCCGCACCTCGCGCCAGATGCTGCACGAGATCGGCCGCGAGCCGACCCCGGAAGAACTGGCCGAAAAACTCGCCATGCCGCTGGAAGAAGTGCGCAAGGTGATGAAGATCGCCAAGGAGCCGATCTCCCTGGAAACGCCGATCGGCGACGAGGAAGACAGCCATCTGGGCGATTTCATCGAGGACAAGAATGCCGTCCTGCCGATCGATGCCGCCATCCAGGCCAATCTGCGCGAAACCACGACCCGGGTGCTGGCCTCGCTCACGCCGCGTGAGGAACGCGTGCTGCGCATGCGTTTCGGCATCGGCATGAACACCGATCACACGCTGGAAGAAGTCGGCCAGCAATTCTCGGTGACCCGCGAACGGATCCGCCAGATCGAGGCGAAGGCGCTGAGAAAGCTCAAGCATCCGTCGCGGTCGAGAAAGCTCCGCAGCTTCCTGGACAACTGATCCGCCGAAGGCAGATCATCCCGGACCCGTTCCGGGATCCAGACGCGACACGCTCAACGAAAAGCCGGCCTTCGGGCCGGCTTTTTTGTTGGGCTGCCGGCCTATCCAATCGACTTCCCGGGGCTTCGGGCCTAGAATTGTGGGATGAACGCCAAATTCCGTGCGATTGAGGTCGATGAGACGACGGCGGCGCTGCTTGAGGCCCGGGCCGCGGCACGCAATCTCACCGTGGCAGAGCTATTGGCCGATCTGGCTGCCAGCGAGGCGGGTCTGCCGGCAGATCTGGTTGAGCAGCGGGCGGCTGGAACAGGACCCTGGTCGCCTGAAGTGCTGGCCGAGGATGAGCGCAGACTGCTGGCCTTCCGCGAAGAGCGCAGCGGTGCCGACTGGAGCGATGTCCGGAACTGGATGGAGAGCTGGGGGCGTCCGTCCGAAGACCCTGCTCCGAAGGCCCGCAAGCTTTGAAGGTCAGGGTCTCAGGGGCCGCGCTGCAGGATATCGCGCGCCTGAGGACCTTCCTCTCCGACCAGGCCGCACCCGCGGCCCCGCGAGTGGCAGCAGTGATCGTGTCGGCGATCGAGAACCTTTCGACCTTCCCGCGACTGGGGCGGGCATCGTCCGGCAATATCCGCGAACTCTTCATCCCCTTCGGACAGGCCGGCTACATCGTCCGCTACGCCGTCTTTGAGAATGAGGAAGAGATCGTGATCCTTCGCGTGTGGCACGGCCGGGAGGCGCGCTGACCTGTCTCCGGCGCAGAGGAGCATAATGCTGCCGCATTCCGGCGTCTTCCTGCCTGTTCGTGATCGGGGGACGGCTATCGTGAAAATTCAGACGCTTGGGGCGACGACAGCATTGCTTCTTACCGGACCGGTCTGCGCCCAACCGGCCCCGCATCCCGATCCCGTCGACGCCGCCGTCGAGCCCTTGATGGAGCAGGGGCATTTCCCCGGCATGGCGGTCGCTGTGCTGCGGCACGGCGAACCCGTCCATATCGGCAGCTACGGCCTGGCTTCGGTCGAGCATCAGGTGCCGGTGACGGCCGCGACGGTTTTCGAACTCGCCTCCCTGACCAAGCATATGACCGCGCTGGCGGTACTGACGCTGGCGGATGCGGGTGAGGTATCGCTGGACGATCGGGTCGTGGACTACCTGCCCGTCGACGCGCCGGAGGCCTGGTCGGCGATCACGATCGACCAGCTGCTCAGTCATACCGGCGGGCTGGCTCACCGGTTCGAGGCGAGGCCGGATGACGAGTTCCTGCTGAACTACTCCACCGAAGACATGCTCGCCTCGGCCATGGCGACGGAGATGGTGGCGACGCCCGGTGAGGACTGGACCTATTCCGACCAGGGCTATTTCCTGCTCGGTCTCGTGATCGAGCAGGTCACGGGGCAGGCCTATGGGGACTATCTTCGCGAGACATTCTTCGGCCCGGTGGGGATGGATCAGACGGCCATGCTGGACCAGTCCGCCATCGTGCCGCATCGCTCCGAGGGCTATGCCTGGCGCGAGTCAGACGGGCTGCAGCGCAATCGCCGCGTCTGGCAGTTCGGCCTGATGTCGCATTTCGGGGTGACATCCTCGCTCGACGACATGATGGCCTGGGAGGCGGCACTGTGGGGCAGCGGGGCCCTCGATGACGGTGCTCTGGCGGCAACCGCCGAGATCCAGCGCCCCTTCGACACCGGGCAGACCTGCGACACTTGGGGCTATGCGCGAGGATGGATGGCCTATCACCGGGAAGGGCGCACCCTGGTCAGCCATGGCGGTTATTCCGGTACCGCCTATGTGCGCGATCTGACGACCGGCCTGTCGGTAATCGTGCTGACCAATCGCGAGGATACGCCGGATGCGCTGTCACCGATGGCCATCGCCTGGGCTGCCGCCCATGCCGTGGATGAGGCGCTGCCGGAAGGCGGCCCGCGCTGCTGGGAATAGCCCGGCCTCTCCAATCCGTAAGTCCGCCGTCACAGCCCGGACGGGTATCCGTCTGCCAAATGGTCACAGGCTGAGGGAGGACAGGTGATGCTGGGCATTCGGGCAATTCTGCTGGCAGTGAGTCTTGCGAGCGTTCGGGTGGCGGCGGCGCAGGCGGAAGAGCCTGCTGCGCATCGCTGGTCTGCGGCGCTCGAGGAAGTCGCGGTCTATCTGGAAGACGATTACATCTACGCGCAGACCGGTGCGGCCATGGCGCGCCATCTTCGCGAGAATGGTGGCGAATATGACCAGGCCGCCGATCTGGACGCGCTTGCGCAAGCGCTGACAGAAGACCTCTACGATATCGCTCAGGACCACCATCTGCGCCTGTGGACCCAGGGCAGCCAGGCCGCACCGTCGCGAGCGCCCATGTCCCGCGAACAGATCGAGCATTGCCGCACGGCCTCGATCGAGCACCGCTGGCTGGCGCCGGATATCGGCTATATCGAGTTTCCGCGCTTCCGCTCCGAACCGGAGTATCTGGCCGGTTTCGATACCGCGATGGAGACACTGGACGGGGCGGATGCGATCATTCTCGATCTGCGCGCCAATTGCGGTGGTGACGAGATGGCGGTGCGCCATCTCTCGACCTATTTCTTCGATCAGCCGACCCATCTGGTGAGTTCGCAGATCGGCGATGGCGAGCCGCGCGAGCGCTGGACGCTGGATGCCGTGCCCGGACCGCGCCAGCCCGAGGCCGCGCTCTACATCCTGGTCGACAACGGCACGTTCTCGGCCGCTGAATCTTTCAGCTTCGGCATGCGTGCGACGGGCCGTGCGACACTGGCCGGCATCCCCACAGGCGGTGGCGGACATTTCGGCGCAACGGTCGAGCTGGACAGCGGCATGCGGATGTTCCTGCCGATCGGCCGCACTTTCGATCCACGCACAGGCGAGGGCTGGGAGGCGACAGGGATCATGCCGGACATCCGGACAGACACGTCGGACGCAGCGCTCGATGCGGCGGTGGCGGATTTCAGGGCCGCACATTGATGGCTGGTGCCGGGCGCGGGCTTGCTCTTGTGGCGCGAGCGCGCGACAAACAGGCTATGCCCCTGCACCGTATCGCCATTCCCACCACCGGCCCCGGCCTCTACGAGTTCACCGCCGAGGTTGATAATTTCGCACGCAAAGTAAATCCGGATGAGGGTGTGCTGACGGCCTATGTCCGGCACACGTCATGCTCGCTGGTGATCCAGGAAAACGCTGACAGCGACGTGCAGCGCGACCTCGCCGAGTTCTTCCGGCGGCTGGTGCCCGATGCCGACGATCCGTCCATGTCCTGGCTGTGGCACACCACGGAAGGGCCGGACGACATGCCGGCCCATATCAAGGCCGCGCTGACCCAGACCTCGCTGGGCATCCCGGTCGAGGACGGACGCCTGCTGCTGGGCACGTGGCAGGGGATCTACCTGTTCGAGCACCGCCATCGCCCCCACCGCCGCGAAGTGGTTCTTCACCTCGCGGCGTAAGGCGAGGGACATGTACCTCCGGTACGTGTCCCCGAAAGATTCCCTGTTCTGATCGACAGGAACGCCGTTCGGCGCCCGGGGAAAATCTCCGCGGGGCATGCCCCGCCCCTTGTCTGCGGTCTGGCCCGGGACACGTACCAAAGGTACATGTCCCGTAAGCCTAGCCCGCCGCCTGCTCGGCCTTGCGCTTGCGCCACAGGCCGCGCAGCCAGCGGCCCAGCAGCCAGAAGACCGGCACGATCACGATCAGCCAGGGCAGGGCAGAGGCGATGAAGGTGATGACATTGGCCAGACCGGAAGCGAAATTGCCGGCCAGATTGCGCAGTGCCCGGCCCAGCGGTTCGAAGGCACCGCGGCTGACCGGCTCGATGCGTGAGGTGTAGTTCAGCGTCAGATCCGACATGGAGACGCGGCCCCGCATGACGCGCAATTGCGCCTCGGCGCCTTCGATCTCGCCCTGAAGACGAGCCAGTTCACGCTCGACGCTGACCAGTTCCTCTACGCTCGCGCCGGGGCGTTCCAGGAGGGCGGTGAGGCGGGTGCGCAGGGTGCGTTTGGCGGTCAGACGCGCTTCGGCGTCATAGATCGAGGCGGTCAGGTCGTCGGCCGACTGGGCCTGGTGCATGATGCGGCCGCCCGCAGCATCGACTTCGCTGGCCAGGCCGTCGCGGAAATCCTCGATCCAGTCCGGCACGGCCCGCAGGGAGAGCGAGCCCGCCGAGCCGCGATCGCCCTGGGCATAGATATTGGCATTGACGACCTGGCAGGTTTCCGGGCCGGCATCGAGACAGGCTTGGCGATGCGCCTCGATCAGCGGTTCGGTCGCCTCGCGCGGGGTTTCCAGCTGGTAATTGTACCGATAGGCGATCAGCCGTTCGGTCACCGCGTCCGCGCCGCCTGAACCGGGCTGGGGCTCGGGCTCCATCATGGCGGGCGGTGGCGCTGCGCCGTACGCCCCTCGGCTCGCTGTGACGGTGAGAACGTCCTCGTCGTGTAAGGCCTGTTCGCTGACGGCATAGCCGTCGTTTTCGTATCGATCAGCCCCCTCGCACGCTGTCAGTGCCAGACCGACAGCGAGAACTGCCCAAACGCGTGATGTCATGATCCTGTCCTTTTCTCCCCAAGGGCGCCTCGCCCGCGGGACATGATGAGAGGAAACGGGGCCGAATTCAGGCGCGTAGCCCTCGCGCTGCCTCCCACTTTTGCTGAAAATGCTTTAGCCGCCATTCGCGGTGAGGAGGCGCTCATAGCTGTCCACCAGCGCCAGATAGGGCGGCACATTCGTGTTCTGGATCTCGCCGCCGGTATCCACCGCCATCTTGATCTCGAAATGCAGGTGGATGGTCGTTGTCGTGCCGCCGAACTCGTTGGACACATAGCCGATCCGTTCGCCCTGGCTGACCCGGTCGCCAGCCTCGACCAGCAGCGTGTCCTTTTCCAGGTGGAGATAGGTGTAGCGCACGCCGTCATCGCTCATCAGGCGCACCGAATAGGAGCCGATCGAGGTGATAGTGCCGTCGGCGACGGCGACGGCCCAATGGGTCGCGTCCTGGCAGGTGGCGGGGCGGATGTCCTGGCCCTGATGGCCGGTGCCGGACGGGCACATGGGCGTGCCATAGCCCCGGGTCTCGCAGAAATTGTCGCGCCAGGCATAGGCGTAGTTATTCGCATTGCACTGCCCGCCGCCGGGGCCGAGATAGCCGCCATGCCCGTAGACCTGGCTGTTGGCATAGGCCTGGCCGGCCTCCATGGGAAAGCGCATGGCCGGGGAATAATTGATCTGCAGCGTCTGGCCGGTGCCGCTGTCGGCCACGAGATCGCCGGCGGGCATCCAGCTGAATTCGATGCCGGCCTCATCCTCCGGACCGGGCGGGAGTTCGGGATAGGGATCGGGTTCGGCGGGCGGGATGTCCTCACCGGGCGCCGGCGGGTCTTCGGGCTGGGGCAATTCGTCCGGCGGATCGGCCGGTTCGGGATCGGTCGGGACCGGTTCTTCCGGTTGCGGATCGGTTTCCGGGTCAGCCATGGGCGTCTCCTCTGCCATCGGGTCCGGGGCCGGCGGGGGCAGGCTGGCCTCCCGGGGCCACCAGATCATCGCCGCGACCCCTGCGGTTGCAACGGCAGCGGCGAGCGTGAGTTCCGCAGCGCGCGACATCACTCCTCTCCCGGTTCGGGGCTGCCGGCGGCGATCATCAGCGCGTCGGCGAGCTGGCGGACATAGGTTTCGGAGGTGCAGCGCGTGTCGGTCCCGGGCTCCGCGCATTCCACGGTGACGGAATAGGCGGCGCCATAGCGGTTGAAGGACAGTTCCCGGCCATACTCGGTCTGGCTGACGCGGTAGCCCGCCGCGTCGGCAGCGCGCAGCCGGCGGCGGCTGGCCGCGTCCGGTGTCACGGCATGGGCGAGGCGGGTGCCGAACACCTCAATGAGAATGTCCGGCCCGGTAATCGACAGGGTGTAGAAATCGGCCTGCGGGAAGAGGCGGGTCACGGCGCTCTCGCCCAGGCCGAGTGCGGCAGATGTGGGAATGAGGACCGGCAGGCGGGTCGCCGTTACATTGGCGGCGCCGTCATTGACCGGCTGGGGGAAGCGCTGGACCTGCCGCACGGCAACGGCCTGGGTATTGAATTGCGTCTGGGTGCGGGCATCCTCGCGCGCCGCGGTCCAGTTGATGGGCATGGTGCGCGGTGCATCCGGGGCGGGCGGCTGTTGCTGTTGTTGCACGGCGGCGAGGCTGGCCGTGCGTACGGGTTCGGCAGGCGGCCGGGTCTGTGCCGACAGGCCGAGCGAAGCGGCCGCCAGTGTCGCGATACCGGCAATACGTCCCAGGCGAGGTTCCATATCCAGCTCCCCTTTGGCGAAGTATAGCGCAGTTTTGCAGCCTGTGCATGAACCTTCGATGAGGGAGCGGACGCGCTGGCGCGTTTTTCCGCCCGGTCCGCATTTCATGGCTTATGAGTGCCATCGCGCCAGCCGGACGGGTATGATGGGGCCAGTTGATCGAGCGCCTGCATGTTGGGTGAAATCCGGTCCCGGGCACAACCGGTGGCGGTTCCGCGCAGGCCTGAATGCCGCAAATCCGGTTTTCGCCGTTGAAATTCCGGCCCGGCGCACGTATGTGCAGTGCAGCAACCTCTGTGTAGTCAGGAGAGCGCGATGCGCCTCACCATGATGAAATGCAAGCTTCACCGTGCGGTCGTCACCCAGGCGGACCTGCACTATGAAGGCTCCATCTCCATCGACCGCGATTATCTGGAAGCCGCCGGCATCCTGCCCTACGAGCAGGTCGATGTGCTGAACATCAATAATGGCGAGCGGTTCACGACCTACGCCATTGAGGCACCGCGCGGCAGCCGCACCTTCGGCATCAATGGCGCTGCGGCCCGTCTGGCCCAGCCGGGCGACCGGATCATTGTCGTCGCCTATGCCGGCATGGATGCGGCCGAGGCCGAGAATTACGTGCCGACCGTGGTGCTGTTCGACGAACACAACCAGGTCGTCTCCAAGCCGAAAGCGGCCTGATCGCGCCGTCCTGAATACAACCATTCGGAACCGGATGGCCGACTGCACGTTTCTCTTTCGTCACTAACGGACGGAAGGAGCCAGTCATGCGTGCATCGAAAAGCCGGAATATCCTGCTCTACGGCGCGGTTGCCGGACTTCTGATCCTGTCGGCGGGCCTCGCCTATGCGCTGTGGCAGGAGCAGCAGAGCGAGACGATCACCTTCGAATTCGGCGGCGAAAGCATTTCCGTGGAAGCCGAGGGCGGTTAGGCGCACCAGCGCCGACCCTGCACCGGAACACAATAAAGCCCGGGCATCGCACCGATACCCGGGCTTTTCATGTCTGGCGGCAGGCCGCGCCTATTCGGCGATGCAGAAGTCGGCATTCACCGAGGCGTTGAGCGTCAGCTGGCCGGCGGCGACCGGCGTTGCGGCCATGTCCTCGGCAAAGCTGGCGCGCATCATCACCGGCTGCGGCGAACCCATATGCGCCTCGCCCATGCGGCGGATACCGCACAGTTCGAAACCGGCCGCGTCGGCAAACAGTTCGGCCTTGGCCAGCAGGTTGGCGATCGCCTGGCGGCGCGCCTCGTCCATGGCGTCCTCGGTATTGTCCGAGCCGAAGGTGACATTGTTGATATTGTTCGCACCGGCCTCGACCATGGCGTCGATCACGGCGCCGGTCCGGTCGGTGTCCGTCACCTTCGCGGTGACCGTGTTGCGCGCTTCATAGCCGATGATGTTCAGCTCGATCTGGCCCGGTTCACGGCGGTCCGAATAGACCGGCGAGACCGAGAGCTGCGAGGTCTGCATGTCGTTTTCGGCGACACCGGCCTCACGCAGCGCGGCGAACACGGCTGCCATCGCCTGGGAATTGGCGCGCATGGCGGCCTGGGCGGTATCGGCGCGGCTGACCACGCCGGAGCTGACCTGGGCATAGTCCGGCGCGAGCTGGACTTCCGCCGTTGCCGAGAGCGACAGGGTGGGTTGCGGCTCCTGGATCTGGGCGAAGGCCGAACCGGCCGTCAGGGCGGTCAGGGCGGTGGTGGCAATAAGTGCGCGGAACATGGGTGTCCTCCTGTGATTTCGATATCTGGCGTCAGACTAACACTGCCGCAGCTGAGTGAAGCCTGAATGGCATCGGCCCAATTCGGCCATCAAGATTGCAACGTCTTAATGCGCACGCGGTTTCCCGGAAACGACATCCAGATGCGACCGCCTGCGGCCACATCTTGGCGAGACACGCACAACCCGGTATCGAGAGACTACGCCGATACGGCGGGCCTGTAGCTCAATTGGTTAGAGCCGGCGGCTCATAACCGCTTGGTTGGGGGTTCGAGTCCCTCCGGGCCCACCATCCTGCTTCCCGAGACGTCAATCTGGGTTAATAGCTTGATGGGTAAGGAAAATTCCGGTTCAAGGAAGCCCTTTTCGCGGGTATAGCGAGGGCGCTCCGAAAACGCCAATTTCACCGCTAACCGCTTGTCCTCTAATCGCTCGGAGTCCCATAAATTACAAGGGCTTCCGAGATATTGGATAGCGGTTCGAGCGCCCTCCTCGAAGGTGGGTAGTGCGCGACCGCAGTTTTTGATCTTTTGTTCAAGCACGACCTTCGAATGCTCCAGCTTCTGGAGGCGCTTTTCGAGATTCTTTGTCAGAAATTCACCCTCGGCCTCCACCAGGAGATCAATGGCCTTTTCCGCTTGGCGCTCAATCTGCTGCACTTCTTTGCGCATCGCTGCCCGTTGTTGCTCGATCCCGCCAGTGCGCCTCTCCCACATGTCGGAGAACGCCAGAAACAGCACGGGCATCAGCTCGCGCGTGGGTGTGAGCCCCTTCAACATGTCGCGGAAGGCGCCTTCTATATCAGTCTTCTTGATCGATTTCGCGTAGTGCACGCAGTCTTTCGTCTGGCAGACATAGTAGGCATAACGCTTACCGTGCCGGCCGCGGGACCAGCCGGACTTGAGCGGCTTGCCGCATTCACAATCGACGGCCCCGCGCAGCGGATAGTCTTCGCTGATGTCCTTGCGAACCGGTGTGCGTGGACGGCTGTTTCGGCGCTCTTGGATCGCCTCGAATGTTTCGAGAGATATGAGCCCCTCATGGTGGCCTGGGCGCAGTGTCACATCCCAATCCAAGTGTTCGATATATCCGGCGTAGGCTACGCGGGTGAGAATATCGGTCACACGCTGGGGCCGAACGCGGCCGTTCTTTGTAAAGGGAAAATGCGGCTTGGAGGCAAGGAAGCGTTGGACCTCGGCCTGCGTCTCGAAACGTCCAGAGGCAAAGCCCTCTAGCGCCTCCTGGATGATCGTTGCTGCAGGTTCATCGCGCACGAGAATTTTGCCATGTAGCTCGGTCTTCTCATAGCGATAGCCCACTGGCGCAGGGAAGACCGCATAGCCGTTCAGCAGACGGGCGCGCATCCGGTTGACGGCGGTCTGGCCGTTCTTTTGTGCGTGATGCTGCGAGATACTGGCCAGCACATTCTCGATCAGCACAGAGTCGGGATCTTCGCCGAACTCGATGGAAGGAGAGAGCAGCTCTGCCCCGACTTTAGAGATCGCGGTTCGCAAGCTGATATGGGCAGAAATGCTGCGGGCCAGGCGGCTTATGTCATCGATCACGACGACATATTCGCCGTTCTTCCTGCGCCGCAGATAGTCCAGCATGGCTTTCATGCCGGGGCGGTCAATCAGGCTGCCGCTTCTTTCGTCTGTGAAGGTCTCGACCACCTCCAGACCCTTATAGCCGGCAAACTCACGGCATCTCGTGATCTGGCTGGCTATGCCATGGCCTTCCTTGCTCTGTTTGGTGGTGGAGACACGCGCATAAAGCACGGCCTTCTTTGCTGTAGTTTCTGTCCTCATTTGCTGCGCTTTGCGCTGGCGATCATCGCAGCACATTCCTCGAAAATACTGGTGAGTTCTTTGTCGCTCCATCCTACCAGAACAGGGGCGCCAAATGCGCTTGCACTGGCGGATTTCGGCGACTTATCCCCAAGAGCTTGTTGCACCGGATGCTCACCGATCCAGGAGTCGAAAAAGTGCTCCATGGCCGAGATGATCTGATCATACAGCGCATCGCTCAAAGCCTGGCTCATACCCTTTTTCATCAGGTAGGCGCGGCTGTGGGAGCGATAGTCGGTCATGGGCAATCAATCTCTGGCTCGCCCGCGCAGGGCGCAGGCGTACAAGTCCTTTCTCGGGTAATGGGGAGGCTAGAGGCACAAAAATACGCGCTCGGGAGGAATGCCCGGCGCGCTCTGGATACTCTTCTGGGGATTTGTTTCTGGGTAACTCGGATTTCCCATTTCGTCCAGTTTTAAGTGCTTGAATACTATGGAATGAATGGCAGGTTGAGGGCATCCGGGCGGGCTCTATGGCCATTGGCCACCAAGCCAGCCGCCGGCGGGACCGGCGCCGGGTCTTGGCCCATGCGGGTGACGATCCCTGATGCAAGAGAGGGCGGAGTGCGCCAGCAGGCGCACGCCCCTGTTTGAGCGTCGCTATGGGCGACGCCTGGAACCCTGATTTCCAGCTTACAGCGAGTTTTGCCCGTCTGACCAAGACCTTCTTGCGGGCGGCCCGCTCCAATAGTCCGTGTTGCCCGCAACAAGGCCTTGGGCCGGTCAAAGCCTCACTCGACCGTCAGACCGCCGCCGGCCGCGAAGACGCGCCCGCCTGCGGTTTCAGATCTGACGCTCGGCGCTGGCCAAGGGTTCATGCGCGCTTTGTGTGTGCGTGAAACCAACCCTTGAAAGGAAAAGACCCATGACCATTGAAATGATCCCCTTGAGCAATATCCGTGTGAGCAAGAGCAATCCCCGCAAGGCGGTGGATGCGGCCACCATCGAAGGACTGGCCGCCAGCATCAAAGCCGATGGCCTTTTGCAAAACCTCGTCCTCGCCAAGAAGAAAGGACGTGGGCGCACCTATGAGATCATCAGCGGTGAGCGGCGTTATCGGGCCTTGTCGCTCTTGGTCGAGCGCGGCGACCTTCCCGCCGATGTGACCATCCCCGCCGATATCCGCTCCGGCCTGTCGGATGCGGACATGCTGCGGGTGGCAACGGTGGAAAATCTCCAGCGTGAAAACCTGACCCCGCTGGAAGAAGCAGACGCCCTCAACACCCTTATCGGCTGTGGCGGCGATCTCGATACGCTGACGGCGCAGTCGGGCCTGTCCGTCAGCACGATCAAGCGGCGGGTGGCGCTTCTGCGTCTGGGTGAGGCTGCACGGACAGCGCTGGAAGCGGGCGAGATATCCCTTGCCCAAGCCGAGGCGCTTAGCATTGGCGCTCACAGTGAACAGGAGAACCTGCTTCAAAGCGTTGTCTATGGCTGGATGACATCGCCCGAGGATATCCGCGAAGCCCTGACCGATCGGCTGCCCTCGCTTGCTGATGCGATCTTCCCAAAAGACGCCTACACGGGCGCTTTCATCACCGATCTCTTCGGGGAAGACAACACCACCTATTTCAGCGATACCGAGCAATTCTTCGCCCTGCAAAAGGCGGCAGCCGAAAAGCTGGTCGCCGAGCATGAGAAAACAGCTGATTGGGCAATGCTGGCAGAGGGTGGCTTTGCCCCTTGGGAATACCGCCAAGCCAGAGAAGACGAGTCCGGCGGTGTGGTCGTCGAGCTGACCGTGCGCGGCACGGTGGAAGTGCATGAGAGGTTGATCCGCAAGGATGTCGCCACAGACTTGGATGAAGCGGTCAAACCCAAGGTGCGCCCGCTCTATTCAAAGGCGGTCATCGAATACATCGCCATGCAAAAGAGCGCGGCGGTTCAGGCAACTTTGCTGGAAAACCCGCACACGGCAAAGGCATTGGATGCGGCCAGACGGATGGAGGCCCTGTGCGAGCGCATCCACGCCTGTCCAGCCTATCTTGCAAAGCTGGGCGAGAACTCTCCCGCGCTGGATACGATCAATGCGGCGGCGAGCGAAGTGCTGGCGATGATCCTGCCAGACACCGAGACTGCGACATGGCTTGATCTGCTTCGCGCTGCCCGCTCGCCGGAGAAAGCCTTCGCCTTGCTAAAGCCTCTGGCTCCCGAAGCTCTGGAGCGTGTTTGCCACATCCTGTCGGTTCTGGAGTTCGGGCAGGACAAGCTCCATGAGTTGGACACCACAGAAGACAGTCTCTTCAACATGGTGGCCCGTGAGATCGGCGTTGAGATGACGCGGTGGTGGCAGCCCGGGGAATGGTTCCTGTCCCGCCGCACCATGAACCAGCTCTCAAGCATCATCAAAGACGCAGGCGTGGCGCGGCTCTACGGCAATGGCCGTGGCTACAAGAAAGCCGATCTTGTGCGTTCTCTGGCCGGATATTTTGCCAAATTGCGGGCCATGGAAACCCGCAAACCCGACCAGCAGCGCACTGCCGATTGGCTGCCCGAAGGCATGAGCTTCTCCGACAGTGCGGTCTCGCACGAAGCCGTGCCACAAACCCAGTCCGAAGATCAGGCCGCCTAAACCCAATCAACCTCCCGCCACGTTGTGGCGGGAGGTTTTATCTTGGTTTTCAGGGCCGCCCGCCCTGACCTTTCCAAATCGCCAAAACCGTTGTGAATACAGCGGCATGCGCCGTTTCTTAGCTAAATCTTAACGCATTTTCTCTATGATGATGGGGTTATGGAGCGGTGGGACGATCAGAAACGACAGCAGGATATAGACGACCTGAACAATGAGATGGCGGGCCGCGATGTCGGTCGCCAGCATCGTTTCCTGCACGACCGCGATCCCCAGTACATCGAAGAGCGCAAGCGCGAAGACAAGCACCGGCACGACATGCTGATGCAGCTCATGCGCGACGCCGAATATGCCGCCGCCTATCAGCGGGCATGGGAGGCCTTGGACAATGCGCAGGACGCGTTGAGCGAAGCGCTGCTCGAAAACGCCGAGCAGACCGAGCGACTGGCCGAGGCGCTGGACGCCATTACGGACCAGGCCGCGCGTCTGCCGGACGGATCGCCCGTCTTCCGCGCCGCCGACGGGTCTTTGAGGGACGCTGACGGCAACCGCCTGCGCAGCGATGCGCTACCCGCATCGCTGACCATCCCCGAGGATGCCCCTTCATACGAAGAATATGCGAGCGCCCGCGATGCGCTGCACGGCGCCCGCATGCGCGGTCAGGAACTGTCCCGCATCCAGACCGAAGTGATTGATCCGGCGCGGGACAGGGTCGAAGCTGGCGACATGACGCCGGATGAGATCGACGCGATCACCAACCGCTTGGACGACGTGACCGACGCCCTAAAGCAGGGCCGCATACCAGAGATCGAGGTAGAAGCTCCGACTTCCGCCAGTTCGTCTGATCACAACGCCGCTATCGTCGCGCCGGTAACGCTTCCCAGCTTGGACTAGGATTCAGGAATGAACGATGGGCATTCCCGACGCACGAGAGCAAAGATGATCTCGACGGGACGGTTGTCCGGATAAGCAGACATGCTCCGCTCGATCAGCCCGAGCTGTTCCAAGTCATCTTCATCATACCAACGCGAAATGCACCGCCCTGCTTCCACATCATGGAGGGCAACGGCATTGGCGGCACCGCCGATGAAAGCAGCCAGCCAAATCCGGCGATCACGCTGCGAGTGTTCCATCAGGTCGCGGTTGGTAAAGCGGTCGGCGGCATCTGCCGTCTCGGGCGCGGACGAGGACTGCGCCACGGCGGACGCGGCGGTGAGAATGGCGGCAACCATGCCGCACGATAACAGGCGAAGCGAGCGCATTCGGCTCTCCCTTGTGGTGTTGGGTGATGACGGTGGAGGCGTGCGGGCGGCTAGGAACCGGAGCCGAGGTTGAAGACCCGATAGACCCATCCGGCGAGTAGCAGCAGACTCAGCGCCATAAAGCCGACGTGATAGGCGACGCGCACCGCAAGAGACGTCGCCCATCCGAGAACGGCCCCCATTGCGGCCCCGACGATTGCGCCGACCCAGAAGCCGATTTCAGGATCGGCACTGCCGGTGCTACCGCCCCACAGAAAGCCGACGATACCGCCCAGCCATCGCATCGCTCCGGCGAGCGTGGTCGGCTTCTGAGCAGGAGTTGGTTGATTATTGGCCATTTGGCACCCCCTACAGGCAAGAAAATCGGGATGCGCCGGTCCTGATAAGTGAAGGTATTTCAATGACTACGATGGTGTGAGCGAGTCTCTAAAACCTTCCGAAAAGGGACTCTGCCTGCTAGAGTGAATCCGACATTGAGAAAGCGAGGTTTTACGCGGGTTTGCGCAAAACCGAACTGGTCCGATTGCGTCAGTCCCGTAAGGGAACCCTTTCGGGACGGCAAAATGCGCTCTCAGTGTGCGTTTCAACAATATCAACAAGGAGGGCGAGCCATGCGGATTGGCTATGCGCGTGTCTCCACCTGCGAGCAAAGCCTCGATCTCCAGATCGACGCGCTCGAAAGGGCAGGATGCGACACGATATTCGAAGACCCCGGCGTCAGCGGGGTTGCACCGGAGCGGCCAGGGCTGACCAAAGCCCTGCGGACACTCAAAGAGGGCGACACGCTGGTCGTCTGGCGGCTCGACCGCATGGCGCGGTCGATGCACGACCTCCTGGATACGGTCGATACGCTGCACGCCCGCAAGATCGGGTTTCAGTCGCTATGCGAACATATCGACATCGACTCGGCCTTTGGCGAGCTGATCCTGCACGTTCTGTCCTCGGTGGTTCATTTCGAACGCCGCCTGATCGTCGAGCGCACCCGCGCTGGCATGGAAGCGGCCAGATCGCGCGGCGCGACATTCGGCCGGCGACCGGCCCTTGATGGCGAGACCTTCCGCGAAGCCCTCTATCTCAAAGCCCAAGGCATGACCATCCCCGCCATCGCCGCAGATATCGGCGTCGGGCGCTCAACGCTTTATCGGTATATGGGGTAAGGTGGGTGGCCGAAGCTGATCGAATTTGTGCGCTATTCGTCTGCCGCCATATCCAGGATCAAATCCACACCCTTCCTATGAACGAGCATTCTATAGAACGTCTCGTCACTCATCATTTTGGCAATCAGCTTGCGCTCTTGGCTGGCCGGCAAGATGCCGAAGCCGTTCCTTGACGCCCAACCTCTGTGTTCCGGCATCATGTTCAGTCTGACAGCTCCTCTTTCAGCCATACGCCGGAATTCATCATAGTCGCTCGGAAGCCAATTCATCTTGATCACGCGCCCAGCCTCAACTGCCGTTTCCACCGGTACAGTCTAGAGTGACAAGTCGAGCGGCTTCAACCAAAACTCCCGAACCACCCGAGACGACCTCCTAGCGTCGCAAAGCCGGATCTGTCCGCTCTTGGACAGGACGGCCTTGCAACCAAGGAGGTTTGTCCATGACAGACACCATCAATCTGAATGTACCAGCGCCTGGGGTGCCGACTGATGAGCGTGACAGCTCCACGCCGTCGCGCAGAGCTATCGGCGCTCAAAAGCCCGACATCGACTTCATCGCCAAGATCGCCAATAGCGGCCTCGACCTTGAAGACGGCAAAGATCTGGTCATCAAGAACGCCCAGGACCGCTTCAATGCAGACTACGGCGATGAGCTTGAAGGCTGCACCGTGGAATACGAGGCAGCCCAGTCCGAAGCGGATCGTATCGACAAAGAGTATCGCGATGTATGTCGTGACCTTGCCGGCACGCCGGAATGGAAACGCGTGGCCCGTAAATCCGGCAAACGTGACAAGGATGATGGCGCAGAGGTCCCGTTCAGGGATTGGAGCTTCCTCGATCAGAGCATTTTCGCTGGCGCACTCGGTCTGAGTTGCGTGATGCTCGGCGCAGGTGCAGCCAACATTCAGGGCAACCTCGTTGGGTCGGGCCTTCCCATGTTCACCGCGAACCCGCTCTTCGCATGGCTGTTCGCCATGCTCGCTCCTGCCGCGGCGCTGGCCATCCACTGCTTCGGTCACGCATTTCTTACATGGCGCCTTCGCAACTACTACCGCATCGGCATCTATGGCCTGACGCTTGTCTCCGTTACCGCATGGAGCTGGCTCTTTGCCGACCTATTCCACGGTACAGGCGGCCTTGATCTCGACTTCGAAGGCTCTGGCCTCAAAGACACGATGTTCGTCTGGCTGCAGATCATCGCCGAAATCATGGTGGGCTCGTCCCTTTTCCTGATCGCCGAACACGTTGCTAGCAAGTACTCGCCGGACCGGTTTGTTCAGAATCTCGAACACATTGAACTCCGCGAACGCCGGACTGTGCTGGGGAAGGAACGCGAAACCGCCTTCGAGCGCCTGAGCAAGGCCAAGGGGGCCTACACCGCCCTCATGGGGCGCCGCGAAGCCACCGTCAACGCGGACATCGCCGAGTACCTGCAGCGCCGTCGGCGCTTCGGTGACAGCTGATGACCTGCGCCGCTTCCAATTCCCCTGATCCGAAAGGAACGAACGTCATGAAATTCTTTGTGTCTGTTTTCGTCACGGTTCTCGCCCTCTTCTGGCTGCCGCTGACGCCGAGCGAGGCCCAAAACCTCACCATCGCCATCTCCTCGCAAACCAGTGACGCCGAGCGCCAGGAACAGGGCGAAGCCGTCCTGCGCTTCCTGGCCAGCAGTGTCGAACCCGGCCAATCGGCCGAGATCGTCGATGCCTACGACCTGACGCCAGTCGCAACTTTCTCCGTGCCCGAAGGCCGCGCCTACCAAAACCCGCGTGCCAAGATCGCGGTGAACCGTCAAGCTGCCGCCCAGATCCTGCGCCTCGAGCCCGACCTTGCCCGCTCCGCAAACGAGGTCCAGCGGCCGATCAACTTGCCCGGCCTCCTGCGCTATCTCGGCGAGGCCTGCTCGCTGGATGGAGGCCACGACCTCGTCATCATTGGTTCGCCCCTCTATGACATGCCGCGTGAACCGGGTGTGTCCATGCGTGAGGGGCGCGTTCCGGGCGACGGCCTCATCCAGGGCACGCGCGGCTCCAGCCCCTTCGGTGCGGACGGCATGGGTGACCGTCTGGCCGGCGTTCGTGTGCACTTCATCGCCCTTGATCCGGGCTGGGCACTCAATGATCGCCATGCCTTCGCGGTGGAACGCTTCACCGCCTTGCTGGTCGACGCCTTCGGGGCGGACCTTGTGAGCTTTTCCAACGATATGGATAGCGGGTTTGCCAGCGTTGCGGCCCAAGCCTCAGCGCCGGATCGTGGCTTCATCCTCGAAGAGACCGACAAGATGGAAATGCTCATCTTCGCCTCTGAAATGGGTCCGATCGCAAGTGGCCGCGACATGGACACCGGTCGTCGCTTCTATGTCGGTCCGCCCATGATCAATGACCGCGTTGAAATCGGTCTCTACTGGCCTTGTTCATCGTGTGACCTCGATATCTATGCTCGCCCGCACGACGACGCACAGATCGTCTACTACGGTCGCATCTCCACGCCGCAGGGACGCTTCTTCAAGGCCTTCAGGATGGGCAGCGAAGATCACCGTGCGCAGGAGCAGATCGTGCTCGATGGTCCTATCGATCTTTCCGCACTTCGCATTTGGGTGAACTTCTATGGTGGTCGTTCCAGCGGAGGGGCAGAAGCCGAGCTTCGCATCACCATCGGCGGTGAAACCTACACCCGCCCGCTGCGCATTCCGGCCAATGCCGGCAATGGGGGCGCGGGGCAGAGTGCGGTAACCGGCGACGGTGCGGACAATCCGGCCTGGGTCGCCATCGAACCGCTCTCGCTCCTTCGCGAATAGCGGTTCTCCATCCCTCCCGAACTCAAGACGGGCGCGGCCTACCGTGCCCGTCCTTTTTATCGGGAGACAGCCATGACCACCCGTGCCAATTCCGGCAGCTCGGCCCCATCCGGTCTAATCACCAAGATCGTGATCTCTGCCGCCTTCGCCTGGGGCTATACCCAGAGCGACCATCTCTTCAACACGCAGTACTTCTGGGTCCCAACGTTCGCCCTCATTCTGGCACTAGGCGCACCGATCGCCCTTGCACGCGTCATCCTGAGCTTTGCGATCCGCAAAACCCGTGTGGCCATCGCTGACACCCCGTCTACTCGGCATGGCTCGGCACGTTGGGCATCGCTGGCTGACTTTGCTTGGCTCCGAAAACGCCGCAATGGACCATTCTGGGGAGCGCTGGAAGGCAAACCGCTCTTCCTCGAATACGAGGCCAACGCGCTGACGGTGGCCCCGGCCGGCGCGGGCAAGACAATCTCTGTGGTCGTCCCGCAGCTCCTCTCCATCAAAGGCGCGATGGTCGTCAGTGACCTCAAATGTGAGCTGGCGCCCATGACCAAACGTGCCCGTGAACGCATGGGCCAGCCTGTGTACTGCCTCAATCCCTCGGGCACCAACGTCGATGTCTTAGGCGAGCCCGATGCCTACAACCCGCTCTGCATCCTGCACGATGACTGGATGCACTCACCCGCCGATATGGTGGCCGATGCCATGGGTATGGCGCATCAGCTCCACCCCGAGCCCGCAACCAAGACAGACAACTCCTTCTTCCGCGAAGGTTCTCGCAATCTGATCACCTTCGCCATGCTCTGGGAGGTGATCGACAAGGGCGAGGCCGCCACCTTGCCGGGCGGCCTGCGCCTGCTTCGCGACCCTGACCGACTGCGGGAGGCCCTTTATGCGGCCAGCGTGTCGGACTTGCTGAGTGGCGAACTCACTGATCGGGCTAATGACTTCCTGGAAAAACTGAACAATGGCGACACGCGCCAGATTGAGAGCTTCCGCGAGGGGGCGGTGCAATCGCTGGCGATCTTCTCCGCCAGTGGCCGTATCGCAGATAGCGTGTCGCGCTGCACCTTCCGCTTTCGCGATCTGAAAACCAAGCCGGCCACGGTCTTCATCATCGGCGACGCCACCCGCTCGAAGGTCTACGAACCGTGGGTCGGGCTGGTAGCTTGGTGCGCCATGCTTGAGATTAAGCGCTGCCGCACGCAGAAGAACCCCGCCACATTCCTGCTCGATGAAGCATCGAATTTTCGCGTGGACGGGCTGCCCCAATCTATGATGGAAGCGCGCGGCTTCGGGATGCGCTTTCACGTAATTATACAAGAATTAGAAGACTTTAAGCGGGTCTACGGGCGGGAAGCGCTCGAAATCCTCTTGTCGCAAACCGAGATCCAGCAGTTCTTTGCTTCGCGTAGTCCCGGCACGCTGGAAATGCTCAGCCGCAGGCTCGGCAATGCCACGGTCAAGACCGACAACTACGCCCTGGATGGCCACTGGCCGCGGCGCTCGATGGGCGAGACCGGCCGGCCGCTCCTGCTTGCTGACGAAATCCGCCAGCTTCGTGATTGCCTGCTGTTCGCGCACGGCAAAGCTCCCGCTCTCGTTGGGAAGGTCGGCTACCACGAATGCTCACCTTGGAACCGCCGGGGCTATGTCGGGATCAACCCCTTACATGGCAAGCGCCTGAAAGGCCGAACGCGGCTCCGCCTCTAATCTGGGAGTCCGCAATGGCGAAACGCAAGAACACGAATGATGAGTCGAAGGCGGCGACGGGCAAGCTCCAGATCGTCGTCCTTCTTCTTCAGATCCTGAAAATCATCCTGGATATCCGCTGGATCGCGCTTTTGATCTTCCTGATCGCCCTGCCGATTGCACCCTATGTCCTCATCCCGCAGGCAGACGCTTCGGCGTCCGCCTGCACCTATCTCGGCCCGCGCGGCGTCTGGAAGCCGGGCTGGGTAACCCACTGCCCGGCCATCGCCCTGCGTCCGCAATACCAGATGGACTGATCGGCCCAGAGGGAGCCCGAAATGCCTCTCAACGACACAACGCCTATCACCGGGCGCTTCAATGATCGGGCCGGCGCGGGACGTGAGGCAGTCTGGTCGATCATCGCGGGCGATAAGGTCCGCATCGCCCAGATGCGTGCCATTGAAGCGCGTCACGGTCGCATCGCTGCCGATCTCATCCAGCACCAGCGCAAGCATCGCGAGACCTGGATGAGCAAGGAGGTCGCAAAGCTCTCCAAGCAAGCCCCGCGCCCCGAACTTCGGCCGGATGGCGCACGGCGCACCAAAGCCGACATAGAGCGACAAGCCGCCGTCAACTTGGCCGCCCGTATCAAGGCACGGCGAGACCGCCTCACCATCGCGCGTGACAACACCATCAAACGCCAGGTGTTGGGTATCACTCCAGACGGACAGGTCTCGCGTTCACACACTGCTGCAAACCGCAATCACCGCCGCGGCGGGCCAGACATGTCCGGATAGCACGTCACCTACAAAAGCCGGTTTTGTCCTAAACCTGTCCAGTCACTCCTTGAAAGGCGTCCATAAAGGAACAGTTCGTCCAAATTTTTTCAGGAGGGCGTCATGTCGAAAAAAAAGAAATCTGTGACCCTGTCCTCCGCTCTGGAGGCATTGCTTGTCATCCTGCGTATCGCGAACGAAATGATCAAGCTGATTGGACTGGGTGTTGCGATTTTTGCGGCTTGGACTTGGTCTCTTCCAGCCGAGCACGCGCCGGTCGCTGAGCAACCCCAAGCCCAATCTACCCCTGAATAGGGTGGCACGAACAGCAGCGTCTGCCGTCAAGTGTCAGACACGTCTCATTATCTCCTGCACGCTGCAAAGCAAAAGCGTGCCGCCCGAAAAAATCGATTCTGTCCAAACCCTGTCCAAGCCCCCCCCAATTCTCGTGATCAACTCTCCTTGGAAGCGCTTCCGAATGGTCTGCTAAAACAAGGAATTAAGCCATGAAAATGAACGATATTGATCACGATGATCGGCAACCTGTTCGGATTACGCTGCCGCGAGACGAACTGATCCGCGATCCGCACTATCTACAGCTGCTCGCAATCGTCATGTGGTGCATTCGGCGGGGCACCAAATATGTCAGCCGTCGCACCTTGATCGACGTTCCTGCCGATGTCTTCTGCCGCGAACGCGTCGAGCTCCTGACGGCTGACGGAGAGCCCTTTCCGATCCCCGATCTCGACGACCTGTTCGAACCGGCGGGTTATGACGAAGAGGAGAAGCGCTTCGAGTCCGGGCACGATTTTGAGTGGTGTGGCGCGTTCATGAAGAACGCCATTCAGCCCCCTCTCTATCCGGCTCAAGACCGCGTTTTGGACCGCATTCGCGTCATCCATGCCGCCATCGTTGCTGGGGGGCCCTGGCTTTGGCGCAACCTCGATCACAAGACATGCGACAAGTGCAGAGTCCGTGAACGTTAGAAGCGACAAAGCCCCCGGATTCGCACCAACCTGAAAAGCCCCGACAGTCCTTTGTCGGGGCTTTTCTTTTGGGATCTTGCTGCGCTATTCAACTAAAACGTGAAAGGCGACTCCATGACCCGTGAAGAGTACCTACTTAAGGCTCCGACGCCTGAAATGCTTACCATCAGCCCGGAAGGGGCGCGCCTAATTCAAAGCGTGTTGCGACAATATCGGTCGGAGTTGGGTACTAAGGGCTCCGCTGAGAAGTTGGCATACGCGGTGCGGACCCTTGGTGATGAAGTGGATAGCGTCGCACTCCAGAAAGCTATCGATAATCGGTTCTCACGATATGCTTCCACGAACACCCCTCCGATGTTCCACCAGAAGGCGATGCAGCGTGTGCTCAGTGGAGAACACGACTTGGCCCCGAGCTCGCCCAACAGTGAGGCGTTTCTGACGCTAGCAATTCGCGACTTTCTCATTTGGCGAAAAGCGCTAGTACCGACAGATCTAAATATGCCCAGCACCCTAGCCGTTGCTCCTTGGGTATTGCGCCGCGAGCTAGGCCTGCAAGAGGGTAATACCGGAAAAATTCTCGACCAGGCGAGGTTGTTCGCCTACGAAGGCCTGCCCGACAAGGGCTCCCGGATTGCTATCTTCTTTCAACGAAGGGACACATGCATCTACGATGTGGAGTTGGAGCGCCAGCCACTAGATCAAGCCGGTCTTGTGATCGCCGGTAAGACGACCAGCCTTCATTTTTGGCTACTATTTGGCGAGGGCTTCGCGATTGGCTTCACTCACGGCAAATCAAGCCCGAAGCGTCTCTCTATCCACCTTTTCAGTGTTCTTGAACGCTCCACACTCCATCCGCTCTCCGAAAAAATCCGTGTTCGGATCGATGAGCATTCGCAAGATGCCCCCCTTCCGGCTCATCACCTTCTACCACTCATGGACGGCGAGGTGAAAAACACAACAAAAGAGAAAATACTTAGAGAAAGAAAAAGAAGCATATATATAGATGTTGCCGCCAATACAAATATTGACAATCATAAATATTATGTATATAATAACACAGATCTAATTAAAAACATTTGGAGATTCCAGAATGGGGGGCGCGTGCTTGAGGAGACTTCTAAAGAACAGCTAAATGAAATGCTGTGGGACGCATTTCATGGGGACAGTCCCTTTTGGCGCCCGCTAGACGATCAGACCTACAAACGCATACGTGAACTACTAGAAGCAGGCGCGGACGTGAATAGTGTCGATCCGCAGTCGCCATATGGCTGGCGTTTGGTTCATCATGCGGCCAGCGATACCGATTTTGCTCTCATGCGTATTTTGCTGCGTAATCAGGATACAGATTATCTCTTGAGAGATGGCCAAGGACACTTTCCAGACTACTTGGTCGATTTTTCCACACGTGAGGCAAAAGATCGATTTTTTGCGAGAGTGATGAGTAGGTTTCTCATCGCGAAACAATACGCTCAAGCAAAAGATAGAGGCGTTTCAGATCAGTATATTTATCGCGGCATATACGATCACGACGAGCACTTTCCCAAATGGCAGTCAGATGAGCCGGAAGAAGAGTCACCCTACGCGCACCTTCTTCCACCGGGCCTCGGCTAAAGCGTCCCTTTCTCCACGAACAGGATCGGATCAGTCGCGCACGTAATCAGGTGAGAGAAAGCCATTTGCCAGACCGTCCTGGATGGTCGACTCGAACTCTCCCAACCACTCCCGCAATAGCGCCTGATCCACCTCGATCCAATTCGCTAGATTTCCGAGAAACTCGCGCTCTGAAAGCTCCAACTTTCCGTCCACCAGCGCCATGTTCCCTGCGGCATGAAGCACAATTTTCTTGGATTCGTCCGAAAACCCTGCGGCGAGCTGATGCATCAAGCCTGGCCACTCACCACGTCCAGCCTTGCTGATCGCGGAGACATGCATCTCAATCATGGCAAGTATTTCTTGGGGGCTCATGTGACCTGCCTTGTATGCCCCCACCGTTTCGACAAGGCGCTCCCGTTCTTCTTCCGAAAACGCCCCGTCAGCCAGCGCAGCCATAATTGAAGCTGAGACCGAGGCCGCAATCACCTGCCCGATATTGTCATCCTTCATCGTCCGCTTCTTTTTAAACATTCCAAACATGCTTTCTCCTTCGGATGGTAGATTAGATGCCGAAATAGCTCCAGCCGGCCCACAATTGTGGATTTGAGCAAGGTCGCGCGCTCGCCGGACATTGGCCAAGCCCCAAAGCTTGAGCCAGCTCAGCGATGGCCGTCTCTGGGACGCCGCCCAGCGAACACCAATCTCCCAGCTTCTTCTTCAACTCCCCTGCCGTCGCGTTGGCCACCCATAGTTGAGCCTCCCGGAAACTAACTGGCGGCGGATTGTTCGAGGCCGCCAAACATTCATAGAACCGCCCCATCAACACTGCCGTCACCGCATCATTGACGATCCACTGACTCGCTATCACCCCTCGTGCCCCCAGCTGAAGAAGCGCGCTCGGCAATCCGATGAGCTCCTGCCGCGATGAACCTGTGGCGTAGCTGCCCACATTGCACGAGCTCAAGACCACAAGGTCGGGCGGACTGAGGCTACGGCGCTCAAACAACTTGCGCAGGCTAAGCTGCTCGTTCGGCCCGATCACAATACCGGAGTCCAACGGCGAACCATCGTTGAAGTGGCCATGGGCGCATAGATGCCAAATATCGTGACCATTCAGAAGCTGGAGCGCCTGCTCCTGAGTAAGGCTCTGATCGATCGACGCCGCGCACCCCTCGCTCCCGACAACGCCCTTGATGACTCTCGCCTCAACTTCCGCGAACTTGAGTTCGCCTTCGTTCGTCTGTCCCCAACGAGAACTCAATACGCCGGCCGACCATGGCTTCGCCCCCGTCACGCGGCGCGGCTTGCACTCAAGCAGATCCGCCACCTTCAATGAAGGTATGATCCCAATCTGGTACCGCTCGGAGAAGGTGCCGCCAAATGCGTGCGTTCTCGCAAGACCGACAGGCAAGGCACCAAATACCCCGTCACAAACGATAATAAGCTCCTGCGTTCCGGGCGCGACGTCCTCCAGACGGTCGAAAAGTGGTCCGACGACAAAGTCAGCGACATCAGAGCAAATCTTGTCGAGCGCCTTGAGGAACATCTCGCTGACCCAGCCTTGGCTTCGATTGCCCGCGAATACGCTTTCGGCAGCGCCCCTGGCCGTGTTAGTGCCAACTCCGTCGAGACGGGGACGTAGCCGCTCCAGATCAAGATTGGAGGGCAACTCCACGACAGAGCGTTGAACTCCGCCATCGCTCTCGACAAACACCAGAAGCTTGCCACCGAACTCACTGGTAATCGGGAAAACCACCGATCGAGTGGAATTGACCAATCGCTCCACAGTCCCGAACGGCGAACTCGCCTCACCAGCTATGCTGAAAGCTTCTCCAATCGCGATCCGTGTTTCTCGCCTCGTCTGTATGATCTGGTTCAGGCGAGATCGTTTGTCGAAAACCAAAGGCGACAGGAGCTCCGCTTCCAGCGTCGCGACACGCTCTTGCAATAGGCGAATGCCTTCCCGCTCTTTTGCCGAAATGGCCAGCGCATCAATACTCAATGCCTTTGCCAACAAGCGCGCTCGCCCCGCTTCTGCCAGAGCAATAGCTTCGTCGAAGTTCCCTGACATCGCTGCCGCGTAAGGCGCCAGCTCCACCATCTTCGTGAAATATTTCAGTGCCCCCGCTAGATCGGTCGCACTGGCTTCAACGTCAGCCACCAGCATATTTGCGCACCGCGCTGCCAAACCGAATGCGTCTGTTGCTCCGGACCAATCCCTGGCCGCTACTTGGTACTCACCGAGTTCGCACGACGCCGCGAGTTTTTCGGTGGAACTTGGAAAGTCATCGAGAATGTCGGCCTGCTTCCGAGCTGCCTCGATCGCTGCTGCAAGTGCACTTTTCGTACGCTCGGAGCGTTCCCCGGCTACTGGAGCGGTTCGCTGGTGAAGCCCGCTCCACCCATAGTCGAGAGTTTCAGACAGAAAAAAGTGCATGAAATGCGCGCGTGCCACCCGGGAAAGCGTGCTTGCATACCAAGCCGGGTGTGTTCGCTCGTCGATGATCTCAAGAGCAGCCTTATAGGCTGCGACGGCCTCCACTTGTTGTTCCGCCATCCCGTTCACAAAATCTGTCAGATCTTCGTTTGGTGACAGTGGAAAAATGATAAGCGCATCGCCAACGCTGATCTGCGCCCTGGCCCAGCCAAACGGGTCACGTTCCTTGGGTATGCGGCCGGCAAGTTCGCATAGATTGTCGACGAACTCTTTCCCGGAGACGGACTTCGAATCGCTACGGGGCTTATGCGCGCCGCCTTCAAGACTGCTGATGCGCCGCAGCAGATTGTAGAGCTTCAGACTGGCGCTGGCATCTCCGGCTTCACCAACCGAACATATGTCTATTGCTTCCCTTAGTTGGCAAGCGGCCAGCTTCAAGTTGGAAAGCTCATCGCCCCGTTCCCGACTTTGATAGGCTCCAGACAGTGCCATCAAGACTGCCGCTCGATCCCGGGGGGCAGAGCGTGCCGTAATCGTCGCCTTCGCCTCTTCACCAAGGATGATGGCCATTTCGACGTTATCGGCGGAGAAGCCGTTGATGCGCTCAAGATAGTTTTGCGCTTGCGTCAGGATCGCTTTCACCCAACGGTCGGGATGCGATGCATAGTCGAGACGATCCAGAACCTCTTGCTGCAAGGCAATGGCACGATCCACGTTCTCCGAACTCCCTCCCTCCATACGCGCTGAATACGCATTCGCCAGATTCCCTTTCGCAACGGCCCAATTCTCCAAATCGCTGTCTGGCTGGTAGACCCGAAGCGCATTCTCAAAACAGGTGATCGCCTCTTCAACAGCCGCTGCGGTTTGGTTTTTGCGGAGGTCGAGCAGGCATGATCCAAGCTCGGACTGCGCCGCTGCCCACTCATTCCCGTCGCACAATTCATCAAGCTGATCGACAACTGCGCGAGCCTTGGCGACTTCTTTCTCGTACTGGCTTGGGAGACGGCCTCCAGAACGGCGCGCCTCCAGCACTTCGAGATTGCGCTGATATTCGTAGGTGCGCTTGGGGAAATCCCCAGTCGATAAAATGCGCAACGCCCTCTGTAAAAGCTCAATGGCTTCATCAAGATTTCGTGCGAGATCGTCACCGGGCTGTTCCGCAATCAAGCCCGCTCTTTGATTTAGCGCGTTCGCGAGATCGAGATGCGCCCCAGCCTTTTCAAAATAGGTGATCGAGTTAGCGTTCGCCTCAAGGGCACGACGAAATCGTGTCCGTCGATGCTTGGGGCGAAGGTCCTGTCGATATGCAGTGGCAAGATTTGCTTGGGCATTCGCCCAAAGCCCTTCACTCCGAGCAAGGATCGCAAGCGCACTCGCTTCCTCCAGCCATCGAATGGCGTTCTCAGAGTTCAAATGCTCAGACCCGATAGGCGAATGCAAACTCAACACACCCAGAGCAAGCACAACGCGGGCACGCATGAATGGCTGGCTCTTCAATCTTGGATTTTGCTCCGCACGGGTCAGGTAGTCGAACGCGCGCTCAAAGTTCTCTCGTCGACTTCCGCGTGACCGACTCCTGTATCCATCCGCAAGTGCAACCAAAATATCTATTCGAAGCGCGCCGGCGTCACCGGGCAAATCAATAGCATTTGCCTCCTCAAGAGCTCCGATCGCCCGCTCCACGGCATCGCCGCCATGTTCTGGGCTATGCGACAATATCGCTTGCGCCCAGTTGAAGAGCGAAATGGCGTAGTCCTCCCCGCCGAACGGGCGGAGATATTCAAGCGCCAACTCTGCCGCCGCGATCATTTGAGGCGCGAGGCCGACGGGATCGACCTGAACTCGCTCCAATAGGGCTGCCGCGCACATCCCGTGCATCCGTCCCAAGTAGCGCTCGCGCTCAGGCTGGTCGAAGGGCCACGGCTTGGAGTTGTCAACGATCCGCAGCGCTTCTTGCGCCAAGTCGAAGGCTAATGGGCCTTCGTTCGCTTGTAATGCTGAATTATATGCCCGCGTAAGCCGGTCACGGTACGTGTTACCGAAGCCGAACATCTCAGCCCTCAAAAAATCGTCTACCCGCAGACCTAACTTCCTTCACGTGGAGAAGGCAAACGCAATGATTGCATACTCTGGTCAAGGTACAGATTGATTGCGCCCACCTTGTGCCCTCTCCGCCGCTAAATCTCCGTCCATTGCTGAAAGTCTGCCCCAGTTCGTCGGCATGCCCCTGACGGCCCGTCAATGGGCGGCCCGCGCCAGCCTTGCCTGCGTTCGTATCGAACTTGTCTGCGGCCCGTGTGGCCCATGACGGGATGCCGCCGCCTGCGGCCGTCCGCCTTTCATCGGACCGGAATTCACCGGCCGAGCATCGAAAGGAGGACACCATGTCCAATCAAACCCAAACCCCGACCAAGAAGTCTCCGCCCGTCTATCGGCTGTGCTTCTCCGCCAAGAACGGTACTGATCGCAACGGTCAACCGACCCTGGCTTACCCCGTCGAAATCGGCGCTGTCTTCGAGCGCCGTGAACGCGACAAGGGCCTGATCGCCAAATTCTCTATCATCCCGACCGAACTCAAAGACGGCGTTCTCTTCCTCATGCCGGCGGATGCCGAGCGTCGCGCAGAAACCGACCTCTTTGACGCGGACGCCGCGGAGGCGGGGCAATGAGCCCCCGCCTTTCCCGCTCCGAGCGGATTGCGAAGCTGAATGATCAGCTTCGCGCCCGCGTCGGGCTCCCGGTCTTTCTTGGCGCAAACGAGCCGGATCTGGGAATGGTCATCATGACGCGCGGTGTGACCTCGCTCACGCCAGAGCAAATCCTGGAAGCGTGGATGCAGGTGCGCCGTTTCTCGGACTTCAGCGACGGGAACAATCCCTACGGCGAACGCGACTTCGGCGGCTTCTCCATCGAGGGTGTCGGTCGTGTCTTCTGGAAGATCGACTACTACGCCGACAGCACTTGTTCGGCGGGTAGCGAAGATCCCGCTGATCCAGCGCGATCCTACCGCGTCCTCACCATCATGCTGGCAGATGAGTATTGATCATGACCAAACGTCTGACAGGCGCCAGTAGGCGCGCGCAGTACAGCGTGCGGATTTCCGCGCCTAAGCGATTGCGGTCACTGAATCTGACGACCGGACCGCCTTAGAGAACGCTCGGGTCAAACGTATACCCCGACAAACAGCCCTTAACAGCGTCGCTGACGCGTGCGTTCGAATATTCGCTGACTAACTCCAACGCGGTGTGCCGCCGCAAGTGGGCGTCTGGACCGATATATGCCCCCTCATAGATTTGGCGCTCCAGAACCACCGCATGGGGAGCGTTTATCGCGGAAAATATGATTGCGGCCACGATCGATCCATCGAGTTTGTCCATCGCTCGATGGATAGCAAACCGACAGTCCTTAGCCCCCGTCTCGGCCTCCGCTTGTTCCAGTAGCGAGAGCCAAGTTAGTCGAAGGATATGGAACCATGTGATTCCTCCCAACTCCTGGTCAATAGTCGCGCTGAGCGGATCCCGCATGAAGGTGCTTATGGGGATGACGCGATCCCGCGCCATGGCTGGCAACTTGATAAAACCCAGCGCCTTAACGCGTTTGAAGATCGTGATGTGAAAACATCGGGTGCACAGTGTGAACTCAAACGAAGCGTCTGTCGGAAAATATCGAGCCAGATTGGAGGATACGAACAGTTCCTCCTCATGCGTACAGCCACAATGGGCACATTGCTCTCGCGCGTCTTCCATTTTTGCCCCCCAGACACTCAGCTGGTCACAACCAAAAACAATCAAAGAGCAATTGCAAGACTTAAGCGAGCAACGAACGCCCTAGCGCCACCGGGTCCGTCGACAAGGGCAAAGCGGTACACTTGCACCAACGATGAACCACGGCCGAGGGCATAAGCCCTCATCTAAATCGTCCACAAGGACGGTGTCATCGCCGGCAAGGCAACTGCCAGCGGAAACCGCTCCGCTGATCATTTGCGCCCTGCCGATTGTGGAGACAGTGTCAGGCAGGTGGATCGTCCCATTCGCCGGCCATAGGGATGATTGTAAGCGCTTTGGTGTAGCTCTCGTCTTCAACGATCTTGCCGGAATATCCCAGCCCGCGAATACGCTCCTGACGCTCCCGACTTTCAAACCGCATCAATCGCGGGTCGAAGCGGATCTCCGTAAACACATCGTTCGGATCGATAGGCATCGTCTTGAGTTTATCGCCACTATCCAGCCGCCCATTGCCTACGCACAGCAAACGCACTTCGTCTTCATGGCGGAAAATAGAGCGCTTGACGAACAACGATTCCGCGCGCCCCTCCGGCGTGCTGAAGAAGCGGGGGCCCTCTGATCGCGAAAGCCGATTGGCAAGGCTTTGCCCAAAGAATGCTTCTTCTTCGTAGATCACACGCCCCAAAAAGAAATGGTGGCCTGGAAGCGCTTCCACCCAGTTGATCATCGCCCCAATCAGCTTGCGGGCAGTCGTAGTTACCCAAACGCCTTCGCCAGCCGGATCGGTATTGCGCTTCGAAATGGGATCGAGAACGACGCGAGAATAGGCGCGGAGTAGAACGTCAGAATTTTCTTCGTATGACCAACATTGTGCCCAGCAGGGGGCAAGATACGCGGCCAATTCCTGCTGCGGTCGCCGCGGGTTGGATTGCGATGTGAGGACGAAATTCGTGCATGGGTCTTCGCGAGGATCGGCCCAAAGCGATGGCTTCACCAATGTCAGTCGTTTCAGACGTAGCGCCTCTTCCAGCAGCCAGACCGGAAATATCCGATGTAGCGGCTGGTCAAGATCGTCTAACCGAGCTTGCCAGATGCCATTTTTCATTCTGGCGTTGTAGCCAGTCAGGAGCGGCCTGCAAATTATTGGCCGCAGGCATCAGCCCATACGGTTCACGGATGAACCAGGTTGAACCGTTGGAGCATCCCAGACGAGGGCATAAGCCCCTCTAAAAAGTCGTCTGCAAGATGTGCGCGGGGTATTACCCGCGCATCTTGTCTCGGCGCTGCGCGCCTCGGCAAGGGAGACGCTGCGCTCTCCCGTTGCATCCCTCTCGCAAGTCTAGCGCCGTCAGCACTGCTCTGCGATCGCTTGGCCATGCGGCCGCCTGTTCTTGACCCGCTCTGCGGTTGACGGCACTAATGGCTGCGCATCATCTGTTTGGGGGCCCATGCGGCACACTCTGACATTCCTGCTGATTGCCATGCTGGCCTGGCTCGGACCTGTATCCGGGACGGAAGCGCATGCGCATGAGGTCGGGGCGGAGCATCATCATACGGATGTGGCGGTCGATCATGATCATGAGGACGCGCATCATCATCGGGGATCGGATCGTGAGATTGATCTGGCCAAGATGCGCAAGGCGGCGGATTTCGATGCGGATGAAACCGGGGACGTGATCCTGCATGCCCATGTCCACATGGATGGTGCGCCGATGGCCGCGTCCATGAACCTGCAAGCCACTGCAACGACGGGACCGGTGCGGTCCCTGAGTCATGTCGTACCGGAGCCTGATCCTGGATTGGACGGGCTGAGACGGCCTCCCAAATCGATCCTGTAACAACCTGAACTGGCAGTCGGCACGACCGGCTGCGCGTTGCTATTCGTTTACAGGACAACTTTCCATGCGAACCTCATCATGTTTGCTCGCGCTGGTCGCGATGCAAATCCTTGTGGCACCCGCAAATGCGGTGGCCCAAACCGCTCAGCCGTCCGTGCTGAGCCTGGACGAGGCGTTGGCGCGAGCCCTCGTCGAAGCTCCTGAACTAACCGCTGCCGATGCCCGTATCGATGCCAGTGCCCAGCGCATTGACGGTGCGGCCCGGCGGCTCAATCCGACCCTCGATTTCACCTCCGAAGGCGTGCTGGGAACCGGGGACCGTAATCTTTTTAACGAGGCGGAAGCCGCTGTCGGCGTCATGCAGCCCTGGGAGCGTGGGGGTGACCGTGAAGCCCGCTCAACCCTGGCCGAACGGGACCGCGATCTTCGGGTCGTGGAGGCCGAGATTGCCCGGCGCGATCTGATGCAACAGGTCGAGCTGGCCTATCTCGATACCCAGGCCGAGCGCATGCGCCACGCTATCGCTGAGGACCGGATCGTCTCACTGGAAGCGCTGGCGGCCATCGTCGACCGCCGTGTGCAGGCCGCCCGTGACCCGCGCATGGCGCGGGACCGGATAGAGGCCCGACTGGCCGAAGCCCGGATCGAGGCCGGATTGGCCCGGCGTCGTGTCGCGACAAGTGCCACCATCCTGGCCTCCTATTGGGGCGGCTTGCCGGACTTCACGGTGGACACGCAGAGCTTCCTGTCTCCGGGGGACCTGGGTGCCAGCCCCGCGGACCGGGACACGCCGGAAATTGCCCTCCTGCGAGCCCAGAGAGCCCGCAGTGATGCAGAGATCGGTCTGGAAACGGCCCGCGCCGTGCCGGACGCTAATGTCGGTCTGGAGCTGCGTCACTTCCAGTCCTCCAATGACGTGGCGCTGGGGGTTCGTTTCTCCATCCCGCTGCAGGTATGGAATGCCAATCAGGCCAATATCGCCTCGGCCCGGTCCGAAGCGGCGGCAATCGATGCCGACCTGGCTGCCCGCGAACGGGTCGTTCAGCGGCAGGTCCAGGCCCTGATCCTGCGCCGTCAGGCTGCAGCCGGGGAATTGGCGGCCCTGGAGGAGACGGTGATCCCGCCCCTGCAGACCGCCCTGGAACAGGCCCAGACCGGCTTTGCCCGCGGCAGTTTCTCCTTCCTGGAAATCTATGATGTGCAGCAGGCCCTGATCGATGCGCGGCTGCGCTCGGTCGATGCCCTGTTTGCCATCCACCAGTCCGACATCCAGCTGCGACGCCTGACCGGCGGCAGCCCGAACATGCCGCAGGGCATGGGAGACCAGTAATGACCATCCGAAACGTGTTCACGGCCGCCCTGTGCGGCTCCACGGCACTTGTGCTGATCGCCTGTTCCCCCAGCGCCCCGGAAGCCTCCGGCGGGGGTGGCCATGGTGAAGCTGCAGCCGAAGAATATGAGCGTGGCCCGCATCGCGGCCGCATGCTGCGCCAGGGTGATTTTGCTCTGGAACTCACCATTTTCGAGGACGGGGTCGATCCCGAATTCCGTCTCTTTCCCTATCTTAACGGGGAGCCCGTTGATCCCTCGCGCGTCAATGCCACCATCGAACTGACACGACTGGGCGGACAGATCGACCGTTTTGCCTTTGCCCCCCAGGAAGACTTCCTGCGCGGTGATGGTGTGGTGACCGAACCCCACTCCTTCGATGTGGCGGTCACAGCTTCCATGCCCGGCGTGAACGGGCGCTGGCAGTATGAGTCGTATGAGGGCCGCACCACGATCTCTGCAGAACAGGCCGAAGCAGGCGGCATTGCCGTCTCCATCACCGGTCCGGCGACGCTGGACGAGACGGTCGAGGTCTATGGCGAGATCGAGCTGATGCCGGAAGGTCGTGCCGAGCTGCGCGGCTGGTTGCCGGGTCGTATCGTGGCCCTCAATGCCAGCATCGGGGACCGCGTCGAGGCCGGTCAGACCCTGGCCCGCATCACAGCGACGGACAGCCTGCAGACCTATTCCGTCACCTCGCCGATCAGCGGTGTTGTGGTGGAACGCGGGGCGACGCTGAACGGCCCGACCGGCAGCGAACCGCTCTTCGTGGTCGCTGACCCCAGCCAGCTGCATGCCGAACTCTTCGTCTATCCCGGTGATCTGGGCAGCGTGGCGACCGGTCAGCCGGTTCATGTCAGCAGCTTTGATGGCGGGCGCAGCGCGGAAAGTGAGATTGAATTCCTCTCCCCGATGATCGACCCCGCCAGCCAGCGGGCTATCGCCCATGTGGAAATTCCGAACGAGAATGGCCAATGGCGCCCCGGCGAACGCATTCGCGCCCGTATCGAGGTCGGTGAGTTCGATGTGCCGCTCGCCGTCCGCACGGGCGCCCTGCAGCGCTTCCGCGATTTCACGGTCGTTTATGCCCAGGTCGGAGACACCTATGAGGTCCGTATGCTGGACCTCGGCCGGCAGACACCGGAGTGGACCGAAGTCTTGGGCGGTATCGATCCAGGTGTGACCTATGTCAGCGAGAACGCCTTCCTGATCACCGCCGACGTCATGAAGTCCGGCGCGAGCCACGATCACTAGGAGCGGATCATGCTGAAATCGATTATCTACCAGTCGATCCGCTATCGCTGGCTGGTTCTCTTCCTCGTGCTCGCCCTCGGGGCGCTCGGGGTGTGGAACTTCCAGCGACTGCCGATCGATGCCACGCCGGACATCACGAATGTCCAGGTGCAGATCAACTCGGAGGCCGAAGGCTTCTCACCGCTCGAAGCGGAACAGAGGATCACCTTTCCCATCGAGACCGCCATCTCCGGCATTCCGGGGCTAGACTATACCCGTTCGGTCTCCCGCTACGGCCTGTCCCAGGTCACGGTGGTTTTCCAGGATGGGACCGACATCTACTTCGCACGACAATTGGTGAATGAGCGGCTGCAGGCCGTCCGTGACCAGCTGCCCGAAGGGGTGACCCCGGAAATGGGTCCCATCGCCACGGGTCTGGGCGAGATCTTCATGTACACGCTGGAGATCGAACCGGGCGCGACGCGCGATGACGGGTCGGACTGGACAGCCGAAGACCTGCGCACCCTGCAGGACTGGGTCATCCGTCCGCAGCTCCTGCGCACGCCCGGCGTGGTCGAGGTGAATACAATTGGCGGCTATGTCCGCCAGTATCATGTCACGCCGCACCCGGACCAGCTGGCCGCCTACGGGCTGACGCTGGACGATGTGGTCGAGGCCCTGGCCCGCAATAATGCCAATGCCGGCGCGGGCTATGTCGAGCACAATGGCGAACAGCTGCTGATCCGCTCGACCGGGCAGGCCGGTTCCATCGCCGATCTGGAAGCGGCCGTCATCACCAATCGCAATGGCCAGCCCATCCTGATCCGGGATGTGGCCGACGTGATCATGGGTGAGGAACTGCGCACCGGGGCGGCCACCGAGAATGGTCGCGAGGTCGTCCTGGGGACGGTCTTCATGCTGATGGGCGAGAACAGTCGTCAGGTCGCACATGATGTGGCCATCCGTCTGGAAGAGGCCGCCGAGGCGCTGCCGGCGGGTATTCGGGCCGATGCGATCTACAACCGCACCGAACTGGTCGACCGCACCATCGAGACCGTTGAGAAGAACCTCGTCGAAGGGGCGCTTCTGGTCATCGTCGTGCTCTTCCTGCTCCTAGGGAATGTCCGGGCCGCCATCCTGACGGCGCTGGTCATTCCGCTCTCCATGCTGATGACCATCACCGGCATGGTGGAGAACCGGGTTTCCGGCAATCTGATGAGCCTGGGGGCGCTAGACTTCGGTCTGATTGTCGACGGGGCGGTGATCATTATCGAGAACTGCCTGAGGCGGCTCGGTTTGCGGCAGCATGAATATGGCCGCCTGCTGACCCGTGAGGAGCGCTTCAAGGAGACCGCCGAGGCTGCGGCCGAGGTGATCCGTCCCTCGCTCTTCGGCGTGCTGATCATCACCCTGGTCTATGTCCCGATCTTCGCCCTGACAGGCGTGGAAGGGAAAATGTTCCACCCGATGGCCTTCACCGTGGTTTTCGCCCTCACGTCGGCGATGATCCTCTCCCTGACCTTCGTCCCGGCTGCGGTTGCGATGATCGTTACGGGCAAGGTGCAGGAAAAGCCGAACATCCTGATGCGCGGTGCCGCGAAGCTCTATGCCCCGGTTCTGGGCATGGCGCTGAAATTGCGCTGGCTGGTGGTGGCGGGGGCCGTGGCCCTGGTCGTCGTGGCCGGGATGGCTGCCTCTCGCATGGGCTCGGAATTCATTCCGCAGCTTGAGGAAGGCGATATCGCCCTGCATGCCCTGCGCATTCCCGGCACCAGTCTGAGCCAGGCGCTGGAGATGCAGACCCATCTGGAGGAACAGCTACGGGACTTCCCGCAGATCGAGCGGATCGTGTCCAAGATCGGCACCGCCGATGTGGCCACCGACCCGATGCCTCCCAGCGTGGCGGACACCTTCATCCTCCTGCATCCGCGCGAGGACTGGCCCGATCCGCGCCTGCCCCGTGAAGACCTCGTCTCCCAGCTCAACGAGGCTGTCCAGCAGGTGCCGGGCAATCGCTATGAATTCACCCAGCCCATCGAGATGCGGTTCAATGAGCTTCTCTCCGGTGTGCGGGCGGATGTCGCGGTGAAGGTGTTCGGCGATGATCTGGACGAACTGCTGGCCATCGGTCAGCGGATCGAGGGGCTGATGGGACAGGTCGAAGGCGCCCGGGACATTTCCCTGGAACAGGCCACCGGTCTTCCCATGATGCAGATCGAGCCCCGCCGTGAGGCGCTGGCCCGCTACGGCCTGTCCGTCGATGACGTGCAGTCCGTGATCCGCACCTCTTTGGCCGGGACACGGGCCGGACAAATCTTCGAAGGCGACCGAAGGTTCGATGTCATCGTCCGTCTGCCGGAGGATTTGCGGGCCAATGTCGCGCTTCTGGAGTGGCTGAACGTCCCGCTTCCGGCGACGGAAGACGGGCGCGTGGAAACCATCCCGCTGCGCGAGCTGGCCGACATCTCACTGATCATCGGTCCCAACCAGATCAGCCGCGAGAATGGCAAGCGGCGCATCGTCGTCACCGCCAATGTCCGTGGCCGCGATCTGGGGTCCTTCGTGACCGAGGTGCGCGAGCTGGTGCGAAATGAGGCCGAGGTGCCTGCGGGCTATTGGGTGGAGTATGGCGGCACATTCGAGCAGCTGATCTCCGCCGCCAACCGGCTCAGCCTCGTCGTGCCGGTCGCCCTGGCCCTGATCTTCCTCCTGCTGCTGGCCCTGTTCCGCTCGGTGGCGGATGCGGCTGTGGTCTTCTCCGGCGTGCCTCTGGCGCTGACCGGCGGGGTTGCCGCGCTGCTCCTGCGGGACCTGCCCCTGTCGATCTCGGCCGGGGTGGGCTTTATCGCTCTGTCCGGGGTGGCAGTGCTCAACGGTGTTGTAATGGTGAGCTTCATCCGCAGCCTGATGGATGAAGGCAAACCGCTTGAGGAGGCGATCCGGGAAGGGGCGCTGACCCGCCTACGTCCGGTTTTGATGACCGCGTTGGTCGCCAGTCTGGGCTTCGTGCCGATGGCGCTTAATGTCGGTGCCGGTGCAGAGGTCCAGCGGCCTCTGGCAACGGTCGTCATTGGTGGCATTACCTCGTCGACCTTGCTGACCCTGCTGGTGCTTCCGGCCCTCTTGCGCATCGTCCGGGGCTTCCTGGGCGGCAAGGCAGGCACGCAAACCCAACCCGCACGCGAGGAACTCGCCTGATCCCTTGTGACCCGGTTCGGGCTTAATGCCCGGACCGGGTCAACGACCCGACTTCACTTCGGAGTATCACATGTTTTCATTCCCGCCCGTTTCGGGCTCAAACCGACCGCTCTGGGCGGTCTTCGCAGCTCTCGCTGCGTGTTTTCTGGTGGGCGGCGATGCGCTGGCCCACGGGGTCACGGAGGGCGACAAGGGCTATATCCAGGAGATCACGGGCATCAATCTGATCCCCTTTCTCTATCTGGGCGCCAAACACATGGTGACGGGGTATGACCACCTCCTCTTCCTGTTCGGCGTGGTCTTCTTCCTCTACCGGCTCAAGCATGTCGGCATCTATGTCAGCCTGTTCGCCATCGGCCATTCCACCACCATGCTGGCCGGCGTCTTCTTCAATATCGGGCTGAACGCCTATCTGATCGACGCCATTATCGGCCTGTCCGTCGTCTACAAGGCGCTGGACAACCTGGGAGCTTTCCAGCGCTGGTTCGGCGTTCAACCCTCCACCAAGGCCGCCACGCTGGTTTTCGGCCTGTTCCACGGCTTCGGCCTGTCGACCAAGCTGATCGACTATGACATCGCGCCTGACGGGCTCCTGCCCAACCTCCTGGCCTTCAATGTCGGGGTCGAGATCGGCCAGCTCCTGGCCCTGGCAGCCATCCTGATCGCGATGGGCTTCTGGCGGCGCACGGCGAGCTTTGCCCGTCATGCCTACCTCGCCAACACCGCCCTTATGTGCGCCGGCTTCATCCTGATGGGCTTTCAGCTCACCGGCTATTTCGTCGCGTAGACACAGACTTTCGGAGACTACCCATGTTCAATTCCCAACTCCCGTCCCGCGACGATCTTCCGTCCAGCGAGAGCCTTCTGAAATCCACCCTGGTTGCGCTGTTGGCCGCCATCGTCATCCTGGTGACCATCGTCCTGCCCGCCGAATACGGCATCGACCCGACCCGGATCGGTCGCGTCCTCGGCCTGACCCAGATGGGCGCGATCAAGATGCAGCTGGCCGAGGAAGCCGCTGCAGATCGTGAAGCCTCGACGGCCCAGACCGACGCACCGGCATCGCAGGAAGCCACTGTCTCGTCTGCCGCTGCCATCCCGCAGGACACGCCTGTTGAAACGACGGTACCGGAGGAAGCCGCACCGGCCGATGAAGCTCCGGCCGAGCCAGCCGCCCCGGAATGGCGCGACACGATCTCCATCACCCTGCAGCCAGGCGAGGCCACGGAGGTCAAGCTGACCATGCGGCAAGGGGAGGTCGCCATCTATGAATGGACGACCGATCAGGCCGGTCTGAACTCCGACCTGCACGGTGACAACCCGCAGGATGCCTTCATCTCCTACCGCCAGGGTCGCAATGAGCCCGGCGACAGCGGCGAGTTCACTGCCGAGTTTGACGGCGCTCATGGCTGGTTCTGGCGCAACCGTTCCGAGGTCGCCGTGACAGTCACCCTGCGCACGCGGGGGGCCTACAGCGAATTCAACCGGCTGTTCTGATGGATGATGGCCCGGTCGCTTGGCCGGGCCGTCAATCCGGTTCCTGGAGAGCGGCATGATCCGTATCGGCGAGACCTTTCAGGGCCGCGACAATCGTTTCACCCCGATCCGGGTCGTCTTGGCGAGCCTGGTCATCCTCGAACATGTGTTCGTGGTGGCGATGGGAACGGGCAGCCAGTCCCTTGTCAGTCTGCAAGGCTGGTCACCCGGCTATCTGGCCGTGAATGGCTTCTTCATTCTCTCCGGCTTTCTCATTGCCGGGAGTCTGGAGCGGCGGCGGAACCTGTTTCGCTTCGTGGTGGCGCGGGCGTTGCGGCTCTGGCCCGCTCTCATCGTGCTTGCGCTCGCGGCCGTCCTGATCATCGGCCCGGTCGCAACCGGCCTGTCTCCCGCGGCCTACTGGCAGTCTGCGCAGACCTGGCTCTTCATCCCGAACATAGTCTTCTTTGCCGACACCTCTGGTGGCCCGGCGGGGGTCTTCACCGGCAATCCGGCACCGGGTGAGTTCTCAGCCTCGCTGTGGACCCTGCGCTATGAAGTCCTGGCCTATGCGGCTGCGGCATTGCTGTTCTTCACGCGGGCGCTGTGGAGACCGCTCACGATCAGCCTGCTGTGGCTCGGCATGTCAGCCCTGGCTGCCTATTTGGCCCTCCGGCACCCGGAAGCACCGGCCGTCTTCATTGAGGGAAGTCGGCTGGCAGCAGCCTTCCTGCTGGGTGCGGCGGCATATATAATGCGAGATCGCATCCCGCTGACGCTGATCCCTCTAGTCGTGGTCTTGCCAATGGCTTGGCTACTGGGCGAACACCCTGCCGCATCGGTCGTCTGGAACCTCGTTCTGGCGACGCTGATCCTGTGGGCTGGGTTGGCGTGGCGCGATCAAGTGCCGACCGGTTCTGGCCTGCCGGATTGGTCTTACGGCCTGTACATCTGGCATTACCCACTCTTCCAACTGATCTGGCATTGGGGCTGGGCAACATCGCCGCTACAGCTCGCGATGATAGGCGTCCCGATATCGACGGCGGTGGCCGCCTTGTCATGGCACTTCGTGGAGAAGCCTGCATTGCGGTTGTCGGGGCGGTTGTTCAGATCAGGGGCCGGCTGAAGAGCCCGGCAGACCGATTTTCACCACCATTCGAACGGAGCGCACAATGCTTTGGCTGGTCATCAAATCCCTCATCTCCGGTGTCCTGGTCGGCATCGTTTCGGAAGCCGCCAAGCGCAGCGCGGCCATGGGAGCGTTGGTCGCCTCCCTGCCCATCGTCTCCGTCCTGGGCATGGTCTGGCTCTGGCAGGAGACGAAGGACACCAACCGGCTCGCCGACCACGCCGAAGCCACATTCTGGTTCGTCCTGCCCTCCCTGCCCATGTTCTTGCTGATCCCGGCCCTCCTGCGTCGCGGAGTCGGGTTCTGGCCGTCCCTGATGCTGGGCTGCGTGGTCACCGTGGGGCTGTATCTCGCGATGACCTGGCTGGGGCCGCGACTGGGGCTGCGGCTGCCGTTTTGACTTGTTGATATCAGGAAATTTCTGACCGCTTCTCTTAGGTTTGGGCGGCGACATAGAGTCACCAATCTAGGTGGTTATAGGGTGGGGCGCTGCCCCTCACGCCGGTCAAGGGTGCGGTTCCCGAGGCTCAGGCCGATGGCCCTGCGCCCGCCGCACTGACCCTTGACCGCGCTCACCCCGTTCTTGGCTGGCTGTCATGGGTTGCAGGTGCAACCCTCATTCCAAGGTGTGGGAATACGTTGTTTCAGGGCTCAAAGGTTGGGCCTTGGGCGTGATGGCGCGTTGGCTTTGCGCTGTGGCGATTGAAGGTTTCGCGCAGGGGTTCGGCGCCGCGCTTTTCGAGATCGCAGACTTCGCGGTGGATGGCATTCTCCAGCTCGCGGTGCTTTTCCCGCATGGCGCGGATTTTCATCTGCAGGCGCTGGCGCTCTGAAAGCTGACTTTCCATTACCTGTTTGCGTTCGGCATGGTCGCGGCGTTTGGCGGCCTCGGCTTCCTGCGCGTTGCGCTCCAAGGTCTGTGTGTGGCGGCCGATCAGCCTGTCCCATAGGCCTAAGATGCCGCGCCTCAGTCGGGCGGCGCGTTCTTGCGCTTCGAGCTTGCCGCGTTCCATCTGGCGGGTCTTGAGATCGTGGCGGGCAGCGCGATGGCGTTCCACCAGCTTGCGGCGCGCAGCATTCAGAGGGCGCGCTTCCCGATGTGCCTGCGTCTTTGCCTCTTCGAAATAGCCATGCACCACAGGCGTCAGGTCACGTGCGATCTGCCGCTTCGTGTCTTCCACGCTCGGCAATTTCTGCGGATCGCCCAGCCGTTCGGCCACGGCTTTGGCGCGTTGGCCAGTTGCCCGCGCGATCGCCAGAACCTCGCCCTCGGGCGTTACAGCGACAAAGCCGCGCCGGTCTCCGCGCGCGAGGTAGAGGCCACGCTCTCGAAGCGCCGCCGCAAAACTGCCTTGCGTATCTGAGACCGCCCAGCAGTCTTGAATGGCTTCCTTGAGATCACGGGCGTTGCGGCCCATCCGCTTGGCTTGCTGCCATTCTGCCAGCGAGAAGTTCCGAGGATCGGCTTGGCGGCTATTCATGAAACCACGCGGCATCTTCCAGCCATGCTCCAGATAGAGCTCGCGCCCCAGATCCCGTAGCTTGTTCTTGAAATACGGCAACGGCTTTGCCGTCATGGTCTGGGCATCAATCCGTGACCAAACCGCGTGACAATGCCGGCGGCCTTCCTTCTCATGAAAGACGATCACGCGCGGCTGACCGGTCAGGCCGTTGGCTTCCTCGATTCGGGACAGCGCCCCTTCAAAAGCCTCGACATCCACACGTTCTGTTTCAGGCGGGTTCAGCGATACCGAGAAGAGATACTGTTTGCAGCGTGTGCCCTTGGCCACCGCCTGGGCTTCTTTGAGCGCTTCCACGACATCACCCGACACAAAACCGCTGATCTCGTGCACCTCGACATGCTCGTTCTCGTCCGCGCGCAGAAGGTGGAGGCCGAGTTGTTTTGCCCCGCCGCGCTGGGATGCCACCAAAATCATCGGTCAGCGCTCCTTGATGCCAAGAGCCTTCATGAGCAGCGACTTGATCACGGTAATGTCGGCACACGCCGCACGAATGGAGGCCTGGGTTTCAGGGTCGAGAGGCAGCGCGCCTTGTTCTGTAGCCTTCGCCATCGAGCGGATAGCTGGACCGACCCCGCTTTGCCCCAGAAGTGCCAGTGCCTGGGCGATCTCGCCGCGCGATGGATGCGCTGTAGCTTTGCGGCGTTCACCGAACAGCCGCGTCTTGATGAAACCACCCAGTGGCTGACCGTCCGCCATACGCTCCAGGCGCGCGCGTTCGTCTGCGCTCAGGCGCAGCGAAAGCGGTGAGGGGCGTTTGGCGGTCATGGGCGGGTACGGGTTCCTTGAATTGAATACGAAAAAGCCCGCCCTCACAGTGTGAGGGCGGGCCAAAATGAGCGGGAGCTTTGTGCCCGCTACGTGCCGGATTCTGAGCGATCCAGAAGCGATCGAACAGAGGTCTCATCTTTAAACAGAGTGCTGCTCTTTGAGGAGATGTTGAGGAACGCATCGAGGGAGTTCCATGCTCGTCTCCTGACCTCGAAGCCTTCGTAGATCGCCGCTGCGATGAACACCCCGTTCTTCACCCAATCTCCCAAATGGGAGTAGAGGCCAAACTCCCGAGAAACATTCTCTGCTACGTGTTTGAGCTGGTAGGAGGTAATGCGCCGGTTGAGAGATTTCCGCTTTTCAGCACGCTGCAGGAAAACCAGCGCGAGCTCGAACTGCTTGCAGTGAGTGGGATCAAACAGCAGGTCCTGATCCGCGGCTAAATCAGCTCGGTAGTTTTGTTTCGGAGGATAGTTCTCACGCAGCCCAAATCCCCAAGTCGATAAATTCCAGATCCCGGCGACAATGGGTTCGAGTACGGTCCCAATCACCGCGTCTCGAAGGGTTCGTTCTTCCACGATTTGGTGACGCTGGACCAAGAAGTTTCGGAAAGCCTCGTCATCAAACCCAGTCGAAATACGGCCGCCCGCCAATGCGTCCGTAAGCCCTTTAAATGTGTTGAATCCTAGGCCTCTCGCGGCCGCTTGGACGCGGTGCGACGATTGCGTGGCAGGCAACGCCTGCTTGAGGCGGCGCTTCAAAATGCCGACATGTTCGGAAGTAAGATAGACCTTCATAGTCCAATCCTTTCTCAGTCGCGCTATCGGTCACCATTTAAGCTCAGCGCTTGAGCGAAGGAGATTGGCTATTCAGATCATTCGAAGCCTCGAAGCGTTTTAGCTTGGTGACAGGCTGGGTGCTTCAAACCTGCAGCCACCATCACTGGCTTTGGCGGTTGTCGTCAATCCGGTATCCAGCATGCCCTGTGGAAATCTGCACAGGTCAAAAGTAGAGGTTAGAAGCCAGGCTCAGGCGGCTTGGGTTTTGCCAGCGAGGAGTGCTGCAACAGCTCTTCCCATTCGAGCAAAGTCTCGACCAATTGGTTCAAGGTTTCGGCGCTCAGGCCCACCATTTCTTCGATCTCACGGCATTCCGCTGCGCGGACGCCTCCGATGGGGCGGCCTGGCCGGCCGGCGCGCGGTCGCGCTTGCGAACCCTGCGGGTTCGATGTCTCGCCGGGGCCTGCGATCCGAACCCGCTCCTACCCCGCCGCGATATCGATCGCGTCGACGAGGCGGCCGTAGAAGCGGCGGCCGACGGGGATTTCCTCGCCGCTGTCGAGCGTGACGAGACGCAGCCCGGTATCGCGGGAGACGGCCTGGATGCGGTCGAGATTGACGATGTGCGAGCGATGGATGCGTTGCAGGGCGGTGCCTTCGAACGCGGTTTCAAGCCGCGCCATGGTCTCGCGCACCATGTGACGGTCGCGGCCGGTATGGATGAAGGCATAGTCGCGGCAGGCCTCGACATGGCGGATATCGGCGATCGGGATGCGGATGGTGCGGCCGCCGACATTGGCCCAGTAGACCGGCTGTTCCGGCGTTTCCGGCGGATGCGGTGCAACGGAATGCAGCCGCAGGGCGGCGCTCTCCACCGCCTGCATCAGCGGGTGCAGGGACAGGCGCGAACGGGCCCGTTCGATGGCGCCGCGCAGGCGGTCGGGATCGACCGGTTTGAGGACATAGTCGATCGCCTCGACATCGAAGGCATCCACGGCGAACTGGTCGTAGGCGGTAATGAAGATAACCAGCGGGTTTCCCGCCTGTTTCAGTTCGCGGGCGAAGGTCATGCCGTCCATCTGCGGCATTTCGATATCCAGCAGAACAACATCGGGCTGGCGCGCTTCGCACAGATGCATCGCCGAGGCGGCCGACCGCGCACTGCCCACGATCGCGGTCGCCGGAATGGTTTCGATCATGCGGCGCAAGCTGGAGATGGCGAGCGGTTCGTCGTCAATGATGGCGATCTTCATTCTGCGGCCTCCCTCAGGACCGGAAACGGAAGTGTCAGGCGGCATTCGAACGTGCCGGCTTCCGGGCGGTCCGTTTCCAGCGATGCTTCTCCGGCGAACAGCAGATGCAGGCGTTGTTCGAGATTGCGCAGACCGACGCCGGAATGGCGTTGCGGATCGGCCGGGCGCGGCGCGTCCGGCAATCCGTCATTCCAGATGCAGATCATGACGCCCTGCAGCATGCTGTTGATCCTGATGCGGGCGCTGACCGGAGCGAGGGCGTGCGCCACGCCGTGCTTGACGATGTTCTCGACGAGCGGCTGAAGCGAGAAGCGCGGCAGGGTTACGTCGCCCAGCCCCGGCTCCACGGACCAGTCCACATTCAGACGATCGGAGAAGCGCAGTTTCTCGATGGCCAGATAGGCCTTGGCCGCGTCGATCTCGTCGTTCAGCGTCGCCAGGGGTGAGCCCTCACCGTTCAGGCTGCGCCGCAGCAGATGGCCGAGATGGATAACGGCATGGCGGGCGTCCGGCGCCCGGTCCAGCACGATCAACGAAGCGACCGTGTTGAGCGCGTTGAACAGGAAGTGCGGATTGATCTGGCTTTCCAGAAAGGACAGGCGCGTCTCGAACTGGGCGCGTTCGAGCATCAGGTTTTTCTGCCGCTCCTCGGCCACATGGTGCTGTGACAGCATGAACAGGCTGGCGCCCAGCCAGATGCCATAAGTCCAGATCGTGTTGCCTGTCAGGCTGAGGCTGAAATAGAGCAGGACGAGTTCGAGCGTGAGCGGCTCGGTTTCCTTGGTCAGGAAACTCACGATCGAGTCGAAACCGGCATAGGCCAGCAGGGCCGCGGCCGCGGCCAGCCAGGCCAGCTTGCTCTTCAGCCCGCGGCGCACGAACACCGTGAAACAGGCCTGCTCCACGACAATTCCGAACGAGACGCTGGCAATGATCTTCAGATAGGTGACCCGTGTGATGTAGACGTCGAGCAGATGGGGCAGCACCACCAGCGACAGAAGCTGGGCCAGGCCGAGGACGACAACGAGGATCACCCCGAATATGCGGATCCTCAAGACAGGGTTGGACAGGCTGTGTGGCACTCAGGCGCTCCGGTAAGCGGATAACATCCTGAGATTATTTGACCCGGCGAACCTTACGGATGCCATTCGTCGCGGTTTTCATTCGTTCATCGCAAACACGGAGCCGTGATCGACCGGATCGTATTCGCGGTCGCATCCCCCGCTGCGCGCGTCGCAGACCCCGCGATATCCGTCGCATCTCCCGCCCGGGCCGCGATGCCCGAAAACCGAACCGGCGGGGCATGAAGAGGGGATAATAATGAAGAGTTTCAAGCGAGCCTGCCTGGGCTCAACCGCCTATGCGCTGGCCGTCGTGATGGGGGCAGCTGTTGCTGTTCCCGGCGTCGCGACCGTCGCGAGCGCACAGGACTATACCAGCGGCGGTGTCGTCGGCACGGTGGTTGACGCGAATGGCAATCCGGTCTCGGGCGCGAGCGTGACGCTGCGTTCGCAGGCCCAGGGCTTCAGCCGTGAGCTGTCCACCGACGCCAGCGGGTCTTTCCGCGCCACCCTGCTGCCGCAGGGCAGCTATGATGTGACGATCAGCGCGCCCGGCTTTGCCGATATGGCGGACACGGTCGTGATCCGGGTCGGTGGCCTGTCGAACTATACCTTCAACGCCGTGGAAGCGAGCGACACCGAAACCATCGTGGTGACGGGCACGGCGGTACAGCAGCTGCAGTTCCAGCAGACCACGTCGGGTCTGAATGTGGACGTGGAAGACCTGGTCGCCACGCTGCCGGTCGGCCGGAATATCGAGTCCATCATCCAGTTCGCACCGACCGTCGTGGCCAGCGATAACGACTTCCGCAGTGTTGGCGGCGGCGGAGCCGGTGCGACGGCCGTCGGTGGCGCCTCGGCGGCGGAGAACGCCTTCTACGTCAACGGTCTGAACATCACCAATTTCGACACCTATCTGGGTGGTGCGACGGTGCCGTTCGATTTCTACCAGACGGTTGAAGTGAAGAATGGCGGCTATCCGGCCGAGTTCGGCCGCGCGACGGGCGGCGTCATCAACGCCGTGACCAAGTCGGGCACGAACGAGTTCGAATTCGGCATTCACGGCAACTGGTCGCCGGACGCCCTGCGTTCCGACAGCCCGGACACCTATCTGTCCCGCAACTCGCTGGATGAGAACGAGGCGATGGATCTGATCCTGGAAGCCGGCGGGCCGATCATCCCGGATCGCCTGTTCTTCTACGGCCTCTATCAGCTCCGCGACACGAGCAACTCGAATGCATCGATCGCCAACGGGACTTTCGACGTCGTCGAATCCGACGATCCGTTCTTCGGCCTGAAGCTGGACGGGTATCTGACCGATAACCATCACTTCGAGTTCACCTATTTTGACACGACGCGGGAGACGACGATGAGCTCCTACGCCTTCGACGGTGTCGATACGGTGGGAACGGATGTCATCGGCACCACGGTCTATGAAAATGGCGGTCCGAGTTATGTTGCCAAGTATACCGGCAACCTCACCGACAATTTCACCATCTCGGCCGCCTATGGCGTCAGCGAAGATCGTCACTCCGAACTCGCATCGAACCCGGATGCGCCCTATGTCGTCGACCAGCGTTCCGGCACCGCCGTGCGTGTTGGCCCGCAAACTTCGGGCAATAACGACTTCAACGAAACCCGGCGGGAATTCTACCGGATCGACGGCGATGTCTTCTTCGACTTCATGGGGTCGCACCATCTGCGCATCGGCTACGAGAATGAACGTCTGTCGCTGGAGCACCTGCTGGCTCGGACGGGCGGTGCCGACTGGCGCGCTTACACCGTGTCTGCGAGTACAGCCAGTATCTACGGCCTGCCTGAGGGTTCCGAGATCATCCGTTCGACCGTCGGCCGGTTCGGTGGATCGGTGGAAGGCGAGAACCAGGCCTTCTACATCCAGGACTCCTGGGACGTCACCGATCGCCTGAACCTGCAGATCGGTGTCCGTAACGACCACTTCCTGCTCGAGAACCTGATCGGCGAAGTGCCGGTCGATCTCGACAATAACTGGGGTGCGCGGGTCGGTTTCAACTATGACGTCTTCGGCGACAGCGGAACGCGTCTCTACGGTTCCTACGGTCGCTATTACATCCCGCCGGCGCTCAATATGAGCTTCCGCGGGGCCGACCTGTTCGTGCGCGAGTACTTCGAGCTCCTGTCGCTCGATACCACGACGGGCGAATTCGTGCTCGGCGATGTTCGCACGACCGACAATTCCGGTGTCGCGGCTCTGGGCGCGAGTGCCTGTCCGGACGGCGCGATCTCGCCGGCGGGAACGACGTCCTGTCTTGTTTATGGCAATGGTTCGCAGGAACCGGCGATCTCCAAGACGTCGCGTGACCTGCGGGCAACCTATGAGGACGAGTTCTCGATCGGTATCGATCACGACCTCAATGACGACTGGACCATCGGTGCCCGTGCCACCTGGCGGACCCTGGGCGATGTGTCCGAAGACGTTGCCATCGACGATGCCATCATTCGCTACTGCCAGGACAACGGCATCGCCGGTTGTGAGGACATCTGGTTTGGCGACTACCAGTACGTCATCATGAATCCGGGCGAGGCTATCGACGTCTACACCCGCGATCCGCTGCCGGGTCAGTCCGAACGCACGATCATCCACCTCACCGAAGAGCAGCTCAACCTGCCGACCGCCGAACGTGATTATGCGGCGCTCGAGCTGAGCTTCGAGCGGGCGTTTGACGGCGTGTGGGGTCTGCGCGGTTCCTACGTCTGGTCGACATCCTACGGCAATTACGAGGGCACGGTTCTGTCCGACAATGGCCAGGACGATGCCGGTACGACGATCCTGTACGACCACCCGGGTCTGACGGACAACGCCTATGGCTACCTGCCGAACCATCGCCGTCACCAGTTCAAGGTCTGGGGCAGCTACCAGCTCCTCGACGATCTGCTGGTCGGTGGTAATCTGTCTGTGACCTCGCCGCGCCTGTACGGGTGCCGCGGTCTTCACCCGACAGAAGCCTCTTCGGCCGCCTACGGTGCTGCGTCCTGGTATTGCCAGGGTGTTGCCTCCCGCCGCAGCTCGGAGTTCGAAAGCGACTGGGAAACCCGGCTGGATCTGTCTGCGCGCTATGCCGTGCCGATGGGGGACAACCGGGGCGACCTGGTGCTGCGGGCGGACGTTTTCAACGTGCTCGGCCTGGAAGCGGGCGTCGACTACAACGAGAACGGCGATACTGCGGCGGGCACGCCGGATCCGAACTATGGCGCTGTGCGGTACTACCAGGCACCGCGTTCCGTGCGGATCGGTTTCGACTGGACCTTCTAGGGGCTCTGGGGAGCTGACGGGAAAGGCGGGCTTTTCGGAGCCCGCCTTTTTCATGTGCGGCGATGGCACTGCCGCCGTTCCGGGAGCGGAAACCGTCTAGATTGCCGTGACCGCTTTCGCATCGTTGCGGCAGCCATCCCTGCCGGACAGCCATTCGCGCGCGGCGCCCTTGCTGGAGAAAAGTTCGGCGGTGCCGCCCTGACTGCGGATATTGCTGGCCGTCCGCTCCATCAATTCGTGCTGGTTCGCCAGGCAGACCAGGGCCGTGCGGTAGCCGGCCAGCGCACGGGCCGTCGCGCGGGCCCGCATCTCCAGCTCGGTCGGGTCGAGTATGTATGCCGCCAGGCGGACATCGCAGAGGACTTTGGTGACGGGCATGCGGGATGTCAGCGCCTGGAAGGCGGCAATCACCGGCGGACGGGTTTCGTGGAATTGTTCGCCCGACGCATAGATCTCCATGGTGTCGCCGATCGGGCGGAGTTCGAAACCGTCCTCGGTATACATCCATCCTCCAATGCCCTGGCTCGCGTTCCCGGAGCAGATCGAATACCTGAAACCTCCCCGACAGCGTCGGCGGACAATCTTGCCGAGGCGTTAAGCCGGCCTTCATAGGATATGAACCTTCCGGCGCTCCGGCGGTCTGCGTCAAGGCCGGGTGTGTCCACGCAGCGGTCCAGCGTCGGGTTGTATGCCTCTTGTTAACGCCAGCCGGGCTAGTACGGCGGCAAGGAGGCGCTTGCATGTCTTGGCAATGGATAGACAGGCTGGTCGGAGCCGATCCGCGCCTGGATCTGGAACACGCGGTGCGCTGCCGCGTGGCCGCCGCCTTCACGGTCGTTTTCTGCCTGATGGGGCTGGTCAATGCCGCCATGCTGGCGCTGATCGTCGACGGCCGTCCGGGCATGGCGCAGCTGGCTGTCGGTACGGCCTTTCTGGCCGCGATCGTGGGCGGTGTCGGCCTGCGGCTGCGCCGGCCGAACCTGACCATCGCGATGATGCTGGGTCTGTGCGCGCTCGCGCTCGGGGCTGCGGCCTTCGCCAATCGCGGGTCCTTTCCGCCGGCTTCGCTCTATCTGCCCGGCATTATCCTCGGTGCCTACATCGCCTGGGGACGCCAGGCCGTCTTCATCGCAGTACTGCCGGTGGCCGCCTATTTCGGCTACGTGCTGTGGGAGGCCGGTCGCAATGATGGCAGCTTGCTGGCGTTCAGCCCTGGCGAAATGCTGCACATTCTCGTCGCCGCGTCGGCTTTCTCCTGCGGCTGGATCGTCCTGTTCGGCACGAGTTTCCGCTCTGCAGCCCATGATGCGCAGCAGGCGCTGGAAGAATACAATGCCAAGCTGGAAGCCGCCCTGGCGACCGCACGCGAAGCGAACCGGGCCAAATCCGAATTCATCGCGAACATGAGCCACGAGGTGCGCACGCCGCTTAATGGCGTGCTCGGCATGACCAGTGTCATGCTGCAGGATGCGCGCCTCTCCGAGGAGCAGAAGCACTCGCTGAAACTCATCGATGCGTCGGGCAAGTCGCTCCTGGAATTGCTCAATGACGTGCTGGACCTGTCCAAGATCGAAGCCGGCGGGCTCGATCTGGAGGAAGGCGATTTCGATCTGGTTGCGCTGGTGCGCAGCACGGTCGAGCACTGGCGCCTGCAGGCGGGCGCGAAGGGCGTCGATCTGGTGTTCAGCAAGGACGGTATCGGCGAGCGTTTCAACGTGCGCGGCGATGCGATGCGGGTGCGTCAGGTCGTCAACAATCTGCTCTCGAATGCGGTGAAGTTCACCCATCGTGGCGGTATCACCGTCGTGCTGTCGCGACCGGACAGCGAGAACGGTGCTGTGATCCCGGTGCGGATCAGCGTGCGCGATACCGGTGTGGGCATTCCGCGGGACAAGCACGATCTCATCTTCGAGGCCTTCACCCAGGTCGACGCCTCGACGACCCGGCAATATGGCGGTACCGGGCTGGGCCTGGCGATCTGCCGCCGCCTGGTGCGCCAGATGGGGGGCGATATCGGTGTGGCGAGCGATCCGGGACGCGGCGCGACCTTCACCGTCGACCTGCCTTTTTCCGCCGGCAGCCAGCCCGTGCCGAAAGTCGTCTCGGCGCCGGCCGAACCGATCTATCTCGACAAGCCTGTCCGTATCCTCGTGGTCGACGACGTCCTCACCAACCAGCTGGTGCTGCGCGCCATGGTGCAGCAGGTCGCCAGCGGCGACGGGCTGGTCATCGAATGCGCGTCCAGCGGCCGCGAAGCGGTCAACAAGGCAACGTCCGAGGCCTATGATATCGTGCTGATGGATATCCAGATGCCCGAAATGGACGGCGTCAGCGCCATGCGCTGTATCCGCGAAACGCGCAAGTCCGGCCGCGCGAGCATTGTCGCCGTCACGGCGCTGGCGTCCGAGGATCATCGCCGCGAGTTCGAGGCCGACGGTTTCGCCGCCTACCTGCCCAAACCGGTCGAGCTGGGAACGCTGCGCTCGGTCCTCGCCCGCCTGCTGGCAGCGGCGGAAGAGGACGAGGCGGCGGAGAAGCCCGGTGCAGCCGCCCCGAAACGCTAGATTTCCGCTACGATCAGCTGCGGTCCGCCTTCGGCGAGCGCGGCTTGCAGGGCGTCGTCGAATTCGCCGGCGGTCGCAGCCCGGCGGGCCGGAACGCCAAAGCCTTCTGCCAGTTTGACCCAGTCCATCTTCGGATTGTCGAGTGACAGCATCTGCTGCGCCGCCGGACCCGGTTCACCCGCGCCGACCCGCGCAAGCTCGACATTCAGCACCAGATAGGAGTGATTGGCGAAAACGACATTGACGATGTTCTGCCTCTCCCGCGCCTGGGTCCACAGCGCCTGCAGGGTGTACGCCGCCGCGCCGTCACCGCACAGGGCAAAAACCTGGCGGTCCGGGCAGGCCATCGCCGCACCGACCGCCTGCGGCATGCCCGAGCCGATGGCGCCGCCGGTCAGGCACAGCCAGTCATGACGGGGCCCGTGTTCGATCCATGGGAAAACGCCCATGCCCGAGGTCGTCGCATCGTCGCAGATCACCGAGTCTTCCGGCATGTGCCGCAGGAGCGAAATCCCGACATAGCCCGGATTGAGCGGCGCTGCCGGATCAACATCGGGAGCACCGGATTGCGGCGGCAGCTCCGGTTGGGCGGTCGCCGCGAGCTGGTCGGCAAGGCTCACCAACGCTTCCTGAATGTCACTGGACGCGTCGCCCAGAGTGACGGTTCTGGCGCCCGGAGGTGTCAGTTCGCCCGGCTGGTCGGGATAAGCGAAGAAGGCGACCGGTGGTTTGGAGCCGGCGATCACGAGAAGGTCGGTGCCGGCCAGTTCTTCAAGCGCCTGCTCGCCGAAATAGGCCAGCCGTTTCGGGGAAACCCGTCCATGACCCCGGGCGATCCGGGGTACGAATGTGTCCATGAAGAGTTTCGCGCCGGTCGCTTCGGCGATCCGGCCCGCCGCCTCCAGCCCGGCATCCAGACAGGCATCATTGCCCAGCAGGATGACCGGCGCTTTCGCCGCTTTCAGGGCGTTCGCGATTTCGGCGACCGTATCGGCGGGCACCGGCGTCGCTGCGGGCGGCTCGATGGCTGGCAGCACATCCGGCTCGGCGTCCGACCAGGCGCAATCGGCCGGCAGGATCAGGCTGGCGACCCCGCGCGCAGGACCATAGGTCTGACGCACGGCTTCGACGGCCATGGCGGATACTTCGGACGGTTCGCGCACCGTGCCGACCCAGCGCGACATGGGGCGGCAGACGCCTTCGACATCGCTGGTGAGCGGGGCATCAAGCTCGAGGTGGTGGCGGGCATGGTCGCCGACGATGTTGACCACGGGCGCATGGCCGCGCTGGGCGTTGTGCAGATTGGCAAGGCCATTGCCGACGCCGGGGCCAAGATGCAGCAGGGTGCAGGCCGGCTTGCCGACCATGCGGGCATAACCGTCGGCGGCGCCGGTGGCCACGCCCTCGAAGAGACACAGGACCGATCGCATGCCCTCGATCCGGTCGAGGGCTGCGACCATGTGCATTTCCGAGGTGCCGGGATTGGTAAAACACACGTCCACGCCCTGATTGATCAGGGTGCGCACCAAGCTTTCCGCTGCAAACATCGAGACGTCCTCCAACCGTGTATCGTCTTGTCTTTTGATCGTTCTAGCGCGGCGTGCGCACAAAGTCCGGGGTCAGCGCGTCCAGCCGTGTAACGCCAGTCAGCGCCATGTCGCGCCGCAGGGCGCTTGTGAGAATGTCCAGGGCGCGCGTGACGCCGGCTTCGCCGGCGGCACCGAGACCGTACAGGTAAGGCCTTCCCACGGCGACGGCCCGCGCGCCCAGCGCCAGCGCCTTCACGATGTCGGTGCCGCGCCGGATACCGCCGTCGAGAATGACCTCGGCCTGGCCGCTGACGGCGGCCACGATATCGGCCAGCGTGTCGATGGTGGCCGGTGCCGTATCCAGCTGGCGCCCGCCATGATTGGAGATCCACACCGCGTCGGCGCCGGCGTCTACGCAACGCCGGGCGTCATCGGCCCGGCAGATGCCCTTGATCGCGAACGGACCACCCCAGGCTTCCTTCATCCAGGCCGCGTCCTTCCAGGTCACCGAGCGGTCGAACTGGGTGTCGAGAAACTCGGCAATGCCCATGTCGCGGGTTTCCAGATCGACCCAGTTGGCCGTGGAGATTTTCGAGGTGGTCGCGATGTCCCACAGATAACCCGGCCGGGCGAGGACCTGGCTGACGGTCTTGGCGTTGATCTCGGGCGGAACGGAAAAGGCGTTGACGAGGTCGCGCTCGCGATTGCCGGCGACGGGCACATCCACGGTGAGGATCAGACCGGTAAAGCCGGCCTTGCGCGCCCGTTCCAGGGCCTGTTCCACCAGGCCGCGATCCTTCCAGACATAGACCTGGAACCATTTCGGCCCGTCATTGAAGCGGGCGATGTCCTCGATCGTGGTCGAGGCGAGGGTGGAGAGGCAGTGGATCAGACCGGCCTTCTTCGCCGCACGCGCGACCGCAGCTTCGCCCTCGCGCGGATGGAAAAGGCGTTGCACCGCGGTCGGGGTGACGATGATCGGGGCTGAGCAGGCATCGCCCATCACCGTGGTCGCCGTGTCGATCTCGGAGATATCGACGAGCGATTTGAACAGGAGTTCGTAGTCGGCAAAGCGGCGGTTGTTGGCGCCGAGGGTGAACTCGTCGTCGGCCCCGCCATCGATATAGTCGAAGACCATGCGGGGCAGGCGGCGCTGGGCCTCTCGGCGCAGCGCCGCGATATTGTGGGCGTTTTCTATCCGGCTCATGGGCGGGAGCGTTGTCCCGCCCGCACCGGCCGTCAAGCGGGCTGTTCGTCGCGCCTTGTCCGGCGAATGCCGAAGAAGAGGGCGTAGAGCACCGGCACCGCGATCATGGTCAGGATCGAGGCGAAGGTCAGGCCGCCGATAATGGTCACCGCCATGCCCTGGAAGAAGGCGTCGGCCAGGAGCGGCGTCATGCCTAGGATGGTCGTGGCGGCGGCGAGCAGGACAGGCCGCAGGCGGCTGACCGAGCCGTCGCGAACGGCTTCGAACCGGTCGGCACCGGCCGCGATCCGCATGTCGATCTCGTCCACCAGCACGATGGCGTTCTTGATCAGCATGCCTGACAGGGAGAGGAGGCCCAGAAGCGCGGTGAAGGAGAAGGCGACATTTGTGGCCAGCAGGCCGATCACCACGCCGTTCACCGCCATCGGCACGACGGCCCAGATGATCAGCGGCTGACGCACCTTGGCGAACAGCATGAAGGAGATGGTCAGCATGGCGATGAAGGTCAGCGGCAGCTGGCTGCCCAGCGACTGGTTCGCCTCCATGGCGCTTTCATACTCGCCGCCCCATTCCAGGGTGTAGCCGGGCGGCAATTCGATCGATTCCACGACTTCGCTGAAGCGGACAAAGCCCTCCGCTGCCGTCTCGTGCGGCTGGGGATTGGCGCGCACCGAGATCGCGCGTGTCCGGTCGCGCCGCTGGATGAGGACATCCTCGAAATCGACGTCGAAACGCGACACGACCTGGTCGATCGGGACATAGGCCGATTGCTGCGAACTCCAGACAAGCCGGTCGCCCAGATAGGTCTCGCCGGCACGCTCCACAGCAGGAGCGCGGGCAATGATCGGGATGAGTTCCTCGCCCTCGCGATAGACGCCGACCTGCGAGCCTTCAGTCGCGAACAGCATGGCATTGGCGACATTTTCGCGGGTTACGCCGATGGTGCGGGCGCGTTCCTCGATGATGACCGGATTGATCACCGGTGCCCGGCTGCGCCAGTCCGTTCGCAGGTCGATCACATCACCGCGGACATGCAGTTCCTCGACGATCCGGTCGGCGATGGTGCGCAGCATGCCGGCATCGGGACCGAGGATGCGGGCTTCCAGCTTGGCACCGGAGGGCGGACCGAAGACGATGCGGTCGATCCGGATCTGCACGTTCGGATGGGTGTCGCGGACATGTGCGAGGATGCGGTCTGCAAGGGCCGGGATCTCGTCGCGATGCTCGGTGCGCACGATGACCTGGCCATAGGCCGTATTCGGCTGTTCGGAGTTGTAGGTGAGCATGAAACGCGTCGCGCCTGAGCCGACGAAAGTGTCGTAGGCCAGGGTTTCCGGCTGTTCGCCTATGAAGGCGCCGATATCGCGCATCGTCGCGGCCGTCGAGAGAATGTCGGTGCCTTCCGGTTCCTCGACATTCACATAGAACATCGGCGTGTTGGAATCCGGGAAGAAGGAGTTCTTCACCGAGCCGAAGCCGGCATAGCACACGACCGTCACCACGATCAGGCCGGCCAGGACCAGCCAGCGCCGTGCAAGGGCCGGTTCCAGGACGGCGCGATAGAAGCGGTACATGCGGCCGGAATAGAGCTCGGCATCGGTTTCCGGTGCATCGCCGCGCGCCAGCGCCTTCTGGCGCTGGGCATGGAAGAGGTGGAAGCCGATCATCGGCACCACGGTGACCGCGATGACCCAGCTCAGCAGAAGCGAGATGGCGATCACGGCGAACAGGGAGAAGAGGAATTCCCCGGTCGCGTCCGGCGACAGGCCGATGCCGGCGAAAGCGAGAATGCCGATTACGGTCGCGCCGAGCAGCGGCCATTGCGTTGACTGCACCGCCTCCTCGGCGGCATCGAGGCGTGGCTTGCCGCGCATCACGCCGGTCAGCATGCCCTCGGCCACGACGATCGCATTGTCGACCAGCATGCCCATGGCGATGATCAGGGCGCCCAGCGAGATGCGTTCCATCTCGATGGCGAAGAGGTTCATGAAGAAGATGGTGCCGGCGACGGTCAGGAAGAGGGCCGACCCTACAGTGAGCCCGGCGCGCCAGCCCATGAAGACGCACAACACGCCGACCACGATGGCAATCGACAGGCCGAGGCTGAACAGGAAGCTGTTGATCGCCTCGTCGACCACGATGTGCTGCTGGTAGATCGGATGCAGCTCGACGCCGACCGGCAATTGCGATTCCAGCTCGGCAAGGCGCGCTTCCACGGCATGACCGACATCGACGATATTCGCCGTCGACAAGCCTGCGACGCCCAGCGTGAAGGCACGGGTATTGTTGTGATAGATCAGCTGTTGCGGCCGTTCCTCACGGGCGCGGGACACCTCGGCGATATCGGACAGGCGGATCGCCTCGCTGCCATTGCCGGGCGTGATCAGAAGATTGCTGATGGCATCGACCCCGCCGAGCGTCTGGGGAATGGCGATGCGCACATAGTTTTCGCCGATCGGCGCGGCGCCGGCGGAGACAACGGCATTCTGCTGGTTCAGCTCGCTCAGCAGGCTTTCATAGGACAGCCCCAGCTGGGACAGGCTTTCCTGCGGGATCTCGATATAGATCCGCTCTTCCGGTTCGCCCTCGACCGAGACCTTGGCGACATTGGCGACCGTCAGGAGCTCGCGGCGCAGCATGCGCGCGATGTCGCGCACGCGGTCGTCCGAATATCCGTCGGCGGTCACGGCGTAGAAAATGCCGTAGGTGTCGCCGAAATCGTCGAACACGATGGGTGTGCTGGCGCCCGGCGGCAGGCCCGCCGTGGCGTCGCGGATACGCGCGCGCAGCTCGGTCCAGACGGCGGGGATCTCGTCGCCGCCGATCGTATCGAGCATCTCGACATGGATCTCGGACATGCCGGGGGAGGATTCCGACAGGATCTCCTTCACCTCGCCCATCTGCTGGATGGCGATCTCGAGGTGTTCGGTGACCTCCAGCTCGACCTCTTCGGCCGTCGCGCCGGGATAGGGCGTGAAGATGATCGCCTGCTTGATGGTGAAGGACGGGTCTTCCAGACGGCCGACATTGAGAAAGCCGTACAGACCGCCGAGCACACAGAACAGGATGACGAGCCAGGTCAGGACCGGTTTTTCGATCGACAGCCGGGCGAGCGACAGGGCGCTTTGGGACTGGATGCTCATTGTGCGGTTCCGAAACGCGGCTGCGTGTCGTCGAGCGGGCGGACTTCCATGCCCTCATGCAGGGCCGAAACGCCGGCGGTGACGATCAGGTCGCCGGCCTGGACGCCATCGGTCACGATGACGCTGCTTCCACGCAGGCCCGCCGTCTCCACGGCGCGGGGCGATACGGTGCCGGTGTCGGCGTCGTAGACCCAGACCGAATTGCTGCCATCCGGACGCTCGGAAACGGCAGCCAGCGGCACGGCCACATCGGTGGTGACCGGGCCGTTGCGTTCGACCTCGGCCCACACGGTGGCGGTCATTCCGGGCAGGATATTGGCCGGGATGTCGTCGGGCAGGGCCGCGATGGCGCGATAGGTGTTGGAGGTATCGTCCGGCTCGCTGACCAGTTCACGCGGGATCAGAGAAAAGGTCTGACCCGGCAGGAAAGAGAAAGCGGCTTCCAGCGCGACCAGATTGTTCTGGTCGAAGGTGGCGACCATGTCCTCGGACACCGGGATCGACACCCGCAGCTCGCCCACATCCTGGATGCGCACGATCGGCTGGCCCGGCGAGACGATAGTGAAATTGTCGACCAGGCGGCGGCTGACAAGCCCGTCAAACGGGGCGGTCAGTGTGGCGTATTGCAGGTTCCGCTGGGCGTTTTCCAGCGCGACGAGGCGCAGATCATACTGGGTCTGGGCGCTGTCCAGGGCGGCCTGCGAAGCGATACCGCGCTCGTGCAGGGTGCGCTGGCGCTCCAGGTCTGTGCGCGCTTGCTGCAGCTGGACCCGCGCCTCCTGGCGAGCAAGCTCGAAGTCTTCCAGATCCAGCCGAGCGACGAGGTCGCCCTCGGCAATGCGCTGGCCTTCGGTCAGGGGCAGGTCGGCGAGCTGGCCGCCGACCTGGAAGGCCATGTCGACACTCAGGCGTGCCTCGACCCGGCCAACGAATTCGTGGCGGGTTTCCGGTGCATTGCTCTGGACTTCCCCGAGCTGGACCAGGCGGGGCTGGGGCGGCGGCGCCGCAGTTTCGCCCGAGCAGGCGGCGAGGGCAAGCACGGCCGCGAGGACCGGGAAGGGGGCAAGGCGGTTCATTGGTACATCTCCCGGGTCATTGCGACGAGACGGTCGTTCACGGCATTGACCTGCAGTTCTTCGACATGGCTCAGGCCCAGCATGGAGCTCAGCTTCAGTCCATCGAGGGCAAGAAGGACGATCTGGCCGAGCACCGGGTCCGGCGCCATGGCCGACAGGCGCTGAAATTCGCCAGCCAGGACCTTTCCGGCGGCTTCGAGCAATTGGGGTTGTTCGGCCGCGGCGGCGAGAATGGCATTGCCGATCGGCTCGGCCGCAGTGGTGCGGGTCAGCAGGGCTTCGATCACCCGCGGCAGGGGCGGCTCGCCCGCCGCTTCGGCGTCGGCCTCGGCGCGGTGGATGTCGTCGCGCACGCCAGTGACCATGCGGGTCACCATGGCTTCGAGCAGGGCGATCTTGTTGGGGTAGTGATAGAGCACGCCGCCCTTGGAAATGCTCGCTTCCGCGGCAACGGCGTCGATTGTCATTGCGCGCGTACCGTCGCGAGCAACGACGGTCTCGGCGGCATCGAGAATAAGATCCTTGGTGGTGGTGGGTTTTTCGGACATTTCGGAACTGACCTGATTTATGTTGCGCCGCACATAAACCGTCCAGACGGTACAGTCAATACCGTCCGGACGGTATAGTATATGACCGGCTGATTACAAAAGGCCGCGCGCCGCCATCCCAGGTGGTGCGGTGGTCCCGCGCCCGCAATGGCTAGTAGAGGCAGGGCTTCCGCTCCCCTAGACAGGCCCGGGAGAGCGGTGAGGACCGCTCGGTTCAAGGGCGGAACACCATGAAACTCTCGATCTGTCTGGTCGCCGCGGGCGCGACCCTGGCGGCTGTGGCCGTGCCGGCACCGGCTGTGGCCTATGGCCGTGACGGCCACCGCATTGTCTGTGACCTGGCCTATCGTCACCTGACCGAGGATGCGCGCAGCGAAGTCGACCGGCTGATCGCGCTCGATCCTCAGTTCGACCATTTCCGCGATGCGTGTTCCTGGGCCGATGAAGTGCGCGGCACGACGCACCGGCACACCGCGCCCTGGCACTATGTGAATCAGACGCGCGAAGACTCACATATCGATCCGGAAGATTGTGCCGAGGACGGCTGCATCACCGAAGCCATCGACCTCCATGCCGGCATTTTCGCCGACCGTGCCCGCAGCGATGCTGAGCGGCTGGAAGCGCTGAAATTCCTGGCGCACTGGATGGGCGATGTGCACCAGCCCCTGCATGTCTCGATCGAGGGTGATCGCGGCGGCAATGACATCCCGGTGCTGTGGCGCGGCGAGCGGTTCACCAATCTGCACCGGGTCTGGGACAGCGAAATCCTGCTCGACCATATGAGCGAGGAATGGCCCTGGGCGCCCGAAGCCCAACGCTGGCAGTATCTGGCCGATGCGCTCGAGGCCGAAATCCCGCTTGGCGGTGTCGACGTCTACGCCCAGCTCGATTCCATCGGCTGGGCGCAGGAGAGCCATGACATCGTCCGCTCGCGCGAGTTTGCCTATTACTGGGCGCGTGCCGACCAGACGATCGAACCGGGCGAGGCCTATTACCAGCGCTCGCTGCGGACGAGCCGCGACCGGCTGAAACAGGCCGGCGTGCGCCTGGCCGGTCTTCTGAACCAGCTGGCCGGCGAGCGCGAGGTCGCGGCAGGCGGTGGCGGCGCTGCAACCGTGTCCGGTGCGCTCGACTGATCGACCGGAAACGGGCCGGTTCAGCTTGTCGGTCTCGTTAGGGTTTGGTTAATATCTCCGGGACGTTTCGCATTCACGGGTGGATGCGTGTCCCGGGGGGTGCCGTGGCCGAAGGCATCGACAATACCGTCCTGATCGGGGCGGCGATTGCGCTCGTCGTGCTCGCCGCGCTGGGATATGCCTATGCCCAGTATCTGAGCCGTCAGCGCGCCAGCTCCGACGAGCGCCAGATGGTCAAGCTGCGCCGCAAGCGTTTTGCCGACTATGAGGATGCGCGCCGGGAATACGAGAAGCTTCGCAAGAAGATCGAGACCGGCAACACCGTCCTGATCGATCTGATCCATGATCTCGGCGACGACTTCGTCGGCCGGGACAGCGCCCAGCAGCAGATTGCCTTCGACGAGGCGCTGCAGGCGGTCGCGGCGATCCGCCAGGCGAACGCCCGCGCGAAGATTGTGGTCGTGCTGCACACGCTGGGCGGTTATGCCCGGCCGGCCCACATGATCGCCCAGGCCCTGCGCCAGCATCTGGAAAAGACCAAGGGGCACCACAATCCCAAGCGCGAGCCGCGGGTCATTGCCCACATCCCCTATATCGCCATGTCGGGCGGCACGATGATCGCGCTGGCGGCCGACAAGGTGTGCATGAACAAGACCGCCTCGCTCGGACCGATCGACACGATCTATGGCGGCTTTCCCACCGATGCCTACAACGCCCTGATCGAGCAGAAGGGCGTGCTGGCGACGCAGGATGTCCTGGTGATGCTGGCACACGAAGCCCGCAAGTATGACCAGTATGCGGTCAAGGTGGCGCGCGAGATCGTCAATCCGGTTCACCGCAAGCCCGGCAAGCCGGAGCACTATCTGGCCGATTATCTGTCCTCCGGCGAGCTGTCGCACAGCCAGGCGATTTCGGTGAAGGAAGCGCGCGAGCTGGGCATGAATGTCGCGTCCAAGGTGGACGAGACGATCAACGGGCTGGTCGATGCCCGTATCCGCATGATCAATACGCGGCTGGAATACGAGACCGGCCAGCACGACGATCCCCGCGGTGACCGCCGGGATGGCGGCGGTCAGGGCAGTGCCGGTGGAGGCGAGGGCGGTGACATCGCCGAGCAGGTGATCGAACGCGCAATCCGGCAGTCCCTGCGAGGACTTGTGCGGCTCTAGCGGGCACGGGCTGCAGCGCGGGCTTGAACCCGGGGGGCGCACGCCCAATCTGTGCCCGGCCTGCCAGAAGGAAGACCGCCATGTCCGACAAGTCCGAAACCTATGCCGATGTCCGCAAGCAGATCGCCTCGGTGATCGCCGGTGAGACCAGCCTGACCGCCCGCTATGCAACGGCGGCCTGCCTGCTGCGTGAGGCCTTCGGCGAGCGCTTCTTCTGGACCGGCTTCTACCTCGTCGATCCGGACAAGCCGGCCGAACTCGTCGTCGGACCCTATCAGGGTACGCTGGGCTGTCTGCGCATTCCCTTCGGCAAGGGCGTCTGCGGTGCGGCGGCGGCATCGGGGGAAACCCAGCTGGTCGAGGATGTCCACGCCTTTCCGGGACATATCGCCTGCGACAGCCGCTCGAATTCCGAGATCGTGGTGCCGGTGCGCGATGCCCGCGGCGCGCTTGTTGCGGTGCTTGATGTCGATTCCACTGAATTCGGTGCTTTCGACACCGAGGATCAGGCCGGGCTTGAAGCCATTTGCGGCGATCTGCTGACGGTGGCATGACGCCGGCGTCCCGCTCTATCCGGCTGGACGGCCGGGACATCGCCTATCTGCTGCGCCGGTCGGACCGGCGCACGATCGGATTTTCCATCAGCCATGACGGTCTGAAAGTCACGGCCCCGCGCCGGGTCAGCGAGCGGGATATCGAACGCGCCCTGGCCTCCAAGTCCGGCTGGATCCTTGCCAAGCTGGATGCCTGGTCGGCACGGCCGGCCCCGCGCACGCTGGATCTGGTGGACGGTACGGTCCTGCCCTGGCTGGGCGGCGAGATCCGCCTGCGGTTGGATCCGACGGGCGTGCGCACAAGTGTCCGCCGCGATGAGGACGGGCTGGTTCTGCGCCACGATCCCGACCTGTCGGGCGAACTGCGAGCCCGCACCCTCACGGCCGCGCTGCAGCGTTTCTATACCCGGCAGGGTCAGGCCCTGATGGCGCCGCGTGTGGAGGCCTATGCCGCGCAGCTGGGGCGGCCCGTTCGCAAGGTCATCGTACGGGACCAGAAGCGGCGCTGGGGCTCCTGCGCCGCCGATGGCACGATCCGGCTCAACTGGCGGCTGATGGGCTTCCCCGAACCGCTGATCGACTATGTCTGCGCCCATGAGGCCGCGCACCTGGTCGAGCACAATCACTCGCCCGCCTACTGGCGGGTGGTGGCGGGGCTGATGCCGGACTGGAAAGCGCGGCGCGACCGGATGCGCGCCGATGCCGACCGCTGGGTTGCATTCTAGCTGCTGCGGCCGAACAGCCGCCCCACGGCGTTTCCGAGCGCGACCACCACTTCGCCGGCCTCCCGCAGCATGGCTGCGACATGATGCCGGACCCCCCGATTGATGTAGGGCGCCTCCGGCGCCACCATGACACGCAGGTCCTCGATCTCCTGCGACATGCGCAATTCCCGCTTCTGGTGGAATTCCAGCCAGTGGGACCAGCGCTGGATACGGTCGCGGATCTCCGCAACGTCCTCACCGGTCAGCGTGTGTCCCTCGACCAGCGTGTCGGGCAGGGGCGGCGGGACGTAGAATGTGCCGTGCGGCGGCGCGATCTCGTCCTCCGGCCGGTCATCGGTATAGAGGTAGATCGACAGGCATTTGCGCGACTGCACCGGAGAGCCCGGCGGGATCGCGATGCGGCGGAAGCCGTGCCAGGAATGCTCATTGGTCTCGAACATCACGGCCCGGTTGAACAGCGGCGCGAATGCGGCCGTCTCGTCATGCTCGGGATCGCGCGGATTCCTGTGCAGCTCGATACATCCGCCCCAGGCCTCGTCCCAGACCGGGTTGAGATAGATCAGCAGGTTGATCCGGCGGTGCCGGCCCGTGGCCATGTCGTAGTTGAAATCGACATGCGGATCGAGCGACTGGCCGTCGAGGTTTTCATGCGTGCCGCCGCCGAACTGGTTCACATCCGGCTTCAGCCCGGCAATCCCCGTAAGCGCACTCATCGCGTCCATGAACGCGTCGGAGACCAGATAATCGCTCAGCTGCGCATAGAAGGGGCTGATCCGGGGCAGGTCGGTATTCACCGCCTTGCGGCCGACATCCCCGAACTCGTTGCGCGCCGCGTCCTCGTCGAAGCCGGGGAAGTCGGCCAGCGCCTGCTTTGCGATGTCCTCGTCGAGGAAGTTTTCAATGCAGGCATGGCGGAAGGGAGACGCGTTCCGGAACGCGTTCCGGATGTCGTCCGCCCTCTCGATCACATTGGCCCGGATCATGGCCGTCTGCCCCCCTGACGCAATGTCTACTCCCCGTCTTTCAGCTTGCGGTCGAAATAGTCGAAGATCGTGTGCCAGAGGTGCACCTGCCGGTCCTCGCCGCGCACGCCGTGGCGCTGGCCGGGATAGGTCATCATCTCGAACGGGTGGCGCCGTTCCTGCATCTGCGAATAGAGGCGCACGGAATTGGCGAAGATGACATTGTCGTCGGCCATGCCGTGGATCAGCAGCAGCGGCGTCTCGTAATTGTCCAGATGCGCAAAGACCGAGGAGGACTGATAGCCTTCAAAATTCGCGTCCGGATGGTCCATGTAGCGCTCGGTATAGGCCGTATCGTAAAGCGTCCAGTCGGTGACCGGGGCACCCGATACGCCCGCGGCGAAGGCGCCGGGCGCCTGCAGCGTGGTCATCAGCGTCATATAGCCGCCATAGGACCAGCCCCAGATACCGACCCGGTCGGCGTCCACGAAATCCAGGCTTTTCAGATAGTCCAGACCCACGAGCTGGTCTTCCACCTCGACCGATCCCATGCGGCGCTGGATATGGCTTTCAAACTCCCGTCCGCGATTCCACGCGCCGCGATTGTCGATGGTGAAATAGACATAGCCGCGCTGGGCAAAGAGCTGCGGACGCACGCCCTGCCAGCCGCGATGCACCTGCTGGGAATGCGGGCCGCCATAAAGATACTGCACGGCGGGATATTGCCGGTCCGGGTCGAAATCGGCCGGCAGGTAGAGCTGGTAGTGCAGCGTCGTGCCGTCGGCGGCGGTCAGCGTGCCGAACTGCGGCACGATATGGTCGGCCGCATAGTCGAAATAGGGATGGCCCTCGGCGACGGCGTTTTCCTCGATCCAGCGGATCCGTTCGCCATCCACCGTATAGAGCGCGGTCTGGGCCGGCGTGTCGCTGTCGTCATAAGTGCCGATGAAGGTCGCCGCATCGCTGGCGAAAGTGGCGGACCAGCGGCCTTCACCCTGCGTGATCCGCACCGGATCGGCCGACCCGTCCAGCGGGACCGAATAGACATGGCGTTCGAGCGGCGTCTCGGTCCAGCCGGTGAAATAGACCAGGCCGTTTTCGGTATCGACGGCATCGACCTCGTTGACCAGCCAGTCGCCGGCCGTGACCTGGGCGATCAGCGAGCCGTCGGCGGCGCGGTGCTGGATATGGCGATAGCCGCCCGGCGTGTCCTCGCTGGTCCAGATGACTGTGCCATCGGCCAGGGCGCGGAAATCATTGGTCAGATTGATCCAGACATCCGTTGTCTCGACCAGCCAGTCGCTGGCCTCGCCGGTCGCCGGATCGGCAGCCAGGATGGTGAGTTCGTTCTGCATCCGGTTGAGCACCTGGATATAGGCCGTGCCGCTGTCGGACGCCCAGTTCACACGGGCCAGATAGATATCATCGGTCTCGGCCAGCTCGACCTGGCGGCGTTCACCGGTCTCGCGATCGAGGATGAAAAGCTCGACGATCGCATTGTCGGTGCCGGCGCGCGGATAGCGCTGGTCGACCACCGCCGCCGAACCGTCGGTGGCGATTTCCATGCGTTCGATATTATCGACCGGGCTTTCATCGACCCGCGCGATGGCGAGATAGCGCTCGTCCGGCGACCACCAGTAGCCGGTGCGCCGGTCCAGTTCTTCCTGGGCGACAAACTCCGCCATGCCCCAGGACACCAGCCCGCCGCCTTGCGTGGTCAGCGCGGTTTCCTCGCCGGTCTCCAGGTCGATGAGGTAGAGATTCTGGTCGCGTACGAAGGAGACGAAATTGCCCTGCGGGGAGATGCGGGCATCGGTCTCGTATTGCGGCGTTTCCATCAGGCGCCGGGCCTCGCCGGTTTCGACATCGACGCGGAAGACGTCGCCGTCGAGCGGCACGAGGATGGCCTCGCCCTGGCTGTCCCAGTCATAGGAGACGATGCCGCTTTCGGAGATGCGGGCGCGCTCGCGCAATTGGCGTGCGGCTTCGGACAGCTCCTGCTCTTCCGGTGCCAGCACGCGGGCGTCGACCAGGCGATAGGGCTCGCCGCCATCGATATCCATCGCCCAGAGGTCGAGCACGGAGGCGTCCTCCTCCTTGGCGCGCAGGAAGGTGACGCGGCTGCCGTCCGGCGAGAAGGTCAGCGAGCGCGGCCGGGCGCCGGCCAGGTCCGGGCTGGCAAAGGCGCGTTCGATGGAGAGGGCGGGTTCGGCCGCCGGCGGCGCCTCCCGCGTCGGGGCCGTGTCGTCCTGCGCCGGCTGGCAGGCAGCCAGAAGGATGGATGTGGCGGCAATCAACCGGTATTTCATGAACGCTCTCCCCGTTAGTCCGACGGCACACTAGCCGTGCTCTGCCGGGTTGGGGAGTGGGCGAATACCGTTGACCTCACGGACGGGCATGTTTCTCTGGGGCGAACAGACACAAACGGTATGATTTGCCATGGCCAGCCCCGTCGATGACTATCTTGAAACGCCCGGTGCCTGGCGCGATGAGATGCGGGTGCTGCGGTCCGTCCTGCTCGATTGCGGGCTCGAAGAGGCGCTGAAATGGGCCAAGCCCTGCTATGCCCGTGATGGCGAGAATATCGCCATCATGCAGCCGATGAAGGACTTTCTGGCGCTGATGTTCTTCAAGGGCGCGCTGGTCGACGATCCGGATGGCGTACTGCGCGAACAGGGCCCCAATTCGCGCGCGGCGAAGCGGTTGGAATTTACCAGTGCGGACGCGATCCGGTCGGCGGAGCCGCAATTGCGGGCGCTTGTCGCGTCCGCGATCGATGTCGAGGCGTCCGGTGCGAAACTGCCGCCCCGGGGCGAGCTGGAATTGCCGGAAGAGCTGACCGAGGCGCTCGCCGACGATGCTGAACTCAGCGCCGCCTTCGACGCCCTCACGCCCGGCCGCCAGCGCGGCTATGCCCTGCACATCGCCGGTGCGAAACAAGCCGAAACCCGCCGCAACCGCATCGCCAAACACCGCCCCCGCATCCTGGCCGGCAAGGGCCTGCACGATTGAGCCGCCGTTTTTCTCATTCCATCTCTCCACTTTCCCCGGCCCCCGTGCCGGGGCCCGGCTGAGCCTCCTCCTGAAACGCCGCCAGACCCCGTAATAAATCCGGGGAAAGCGGTACGCTCTCTTTCTTCCCCACCTCGTGGGGAAGTGGGCCGATGCGCAGCATCGGGTCGAAGGGGCCGGCGCGTGAGCGCCGGGAGGCGGTGGAGCTCGGCATCGACATTACGCCGCTATGCGGCGCCCCTCCGTCTCGCCGCCTTGCGGCGATCCACCTCCCCATGAAATGGGGAGGAAAGGCGTGTCAGCACAAAACCCTCCACGGGCAGAACCCTGGAGCTATGAGAGGGGTGCGGGATGCACGGCGGACATCGGGATTTGAAGGTTTGGTGGTGATGCCCGAGGCATCCCGCACGCGGAGATTTACCCGGATCCCTTGCGGGACCGTCTCGAGACCTGCAGGCACGCTCCGGTCGAGCTTTGTGCCGGTGTCCCCGCAGATGGCCACGCCGGAGCCTGATGCTGTCACCCACCAGGCGCGGACGAGCTCCGCACGCTCCCGGGCAC